>OGSE01000172.1_pt1 | contig 34562 bp, 50 predicted proteins | sample 1573791 | NCBI WGS metagenome assembly OGSE01 (sample SAMN03295813, study PRJEB24534) | human gut metagenome | isolation source: fecal sample 3 from infant 2 | host: Homo sapiens | place: USA: Pittsburgh, PA | collected 2014-07
ATTCCCCCCATCTCCACAATCCCCCATTTATCACCGCAATTGCAACACTCAACCTGTACGACGGGTACGGAATGGGTACACGTAGCGTGGTGTACTGCCGCTGGCGTGGCGGTACATCATGCTACATTTGTTTTATAGATCACATCCATTCCGGTTTGCACTATACGTCGCGCACAATGTATAGTGGAGTCATCGGGAGGGAAAAGCCCCCCGAACCTCACAAAGGAGAGAACAATGAACACCATCACCTACATCACCGACACCAACACCGACCGCCGCGCCCGCTACCTCATCCTCGATGGCTACCGCGAGACCTACGAGGGCTGGTTCGAGGAGAGCCTCCCCGGCGACGAGATTGCGGATTTCCGCGAGGCCCTCATTGACGCCGCCGTCCGCATGACCGGCGAGGACCGCGAGCTGCTCGTCGCCAACGGCTTCGGAATCGACGAGATCCCGCTGACCTACACCAAGGCCGATGAGGATCGCATTTTCGGCGAGTGCAACGTCTTCGACGGCGGGCGCGACGGCATCTACAACGCCCTCGCCGCCGAGTGCGAGTCGCAGGGCCTGACCGACGGCTACGCCGACGTCTGGGAAACCCTCACGGTCCTCGAGGAGATCGGCGGCGACGTCGAGCGCTTCCTCGACTGACCTAATCACCGAGGCCCCGGGGTACACGCTCCGGGGCCTCCCCCTACGACAGGAGACCGCATGCCCCGCAATCCACTCACCCCAGTCGGCCTGCGCTGCCGACGCGAAGCCCTTGGCCTCAGCCGTGCCGATCTCGCCGAAATCTTCGACGTCAACGAGGGCACGATCCGATCCTGGGAGATCGGAAAGAGCGAGCCGCGCGACCCTCTCGGCGTTCACATGGCCCTCGGCGCGCTGGAGGACGCCGCCCTCGAGTGCCTCGACGAGCTTCTCGCACCCATCGAGGACCAGGACGAGACCGTCCGCAGCCTCCCGACTGCACTCATTGCCTACTCCACGCAGGCAGATTACGAGCAGCACACGCGATGGGCGCAGCGCCTGCCCCTCGCCGCCTATCGCGCCTGCGTCGGGCGCGCTTTTCAGCTCCTCAGTGACGACGACATCCCCGTCGAGATCGTCTCCCCCTACGACTGACCAGGAGATCCCATGACTACCGAGTATCTCGGGACTGCTGCCGTGGCCGAGCGCCTCGGACTTAGTGTCCCTACCATCAGGTCGTACATCCTCAAGGGCCTCATGCCCGACGCTGACGCCGTCATTACGACGCCGTCCGGCTCTCTGCGCGGCTGGGCGCCGGAGACTATCGACGCATGGCAGGCATCGCGCCCCGGGCAGGGTGCGCGCACCGATCTCACCAAGTAGCGCACATCACATTCAATCCCATTTGCACTATACATCGCGCATGATGTATAGTTAAGCCATCGGGAGGGAAAGCCCCCCGAACCTCACAAAGGAGAGAACAATGAACACCTACATGATCGACACCAACGCCGACACCGACCGCCTCCCCCTCGACGGCGACCGCGAAACCGCCACCGCATGGTTCGAGGCCAACCTCCCCGGCGACGAAATTGCCGACTTCCGCGAGACCCTCATCGCCGCCGCCGTCCGCATGACCGGCGAGGACCGCGAGCTGCTCGTCGCCAACGGCTACAAGATCGAGGACTGAGAGAAAGGCCCCGGCTCATCCCAAGAGGGAAGGGCCGGGGCCAATCCACATGGGAGGCACACGATGAGACAAGACGTCGACGGCGTCATGACCAAGACCGAAGCCCGCGAGCGCGGGTACCTACCGACCGCCGAGGTGCCTGCCCTCCTCGGCGTCACGCGTGAGGTGCGCCAGCTCGCCCAGACCATGCGCCGCGAGGGCCTACGCCCCGTCCGCGTCGGACACGCCTACTGGTGGAGTATCGCCGCCGTTGAGGAATGGGCAGCGCAGCGGCGCTGGATCCGATCACCAGGCACCCCGGCCAACCCGTGCTCGGCCCCAGAGTGCGACCGCGACGCGATCTCCCACGGACTCTGTCTCAAGCACTACAGGAGGGCGCGAGGCAAGCACGCGGACGAGCCCTCGCCTCGTATTGGCCAGCCAGTCGGGGCAGGCGTATACGGACGCCTCACCGTGGATGCCGAGGGCCGACTCGTCTGCCACGAGTGTGGCAGAGCCTACCTGTGCCTCGCTGCGCACGTATACCTGGCGCACGGCATGACCGCTGCCGAGTACCGCGAGACCTACGAGCTGCCCCGCACGACAAAGCTCACCGCCGCCAGTGTGCGGCAGCAAATCGGCCTCAGTGCTTCCAGACCCGAAGCCCTCGCGCGCCTCGCACAAATCCGCGACCCCCAAGCTGCTGCTGCGGCGCGTACAGACGATACGTTCCGTGCGCTGAGCCGCACACAGCGCTCGCGTAACGTGATCCCGCCGAAATAGCAAGAGAGGCCCCACCCGCCGTTTGGCAGGTGGGGCCTTCTTTACTTGCCGTCACGCTCTTCGAGAGCCTCGATCCGCCTATAGATCGCGCTGTGCGCGTCGTGAGCATGAGAGTCGATCTGCTGCTGCGCGGCCTCGCGCGCGGCGCGCTCGCCGTGGAGCTCGGCGGCCATACGCTCGCCTCGCCCGTCGATGCGGTCGATCCGCGATTTTAGATCGGACAGGCTCTCTCCGTGACTGTCTAGGGTCGCGGCGACGCGGTCGACCGTCGAGGACAAGCCATCGAAACGCTCAGGCAGCACCGCGAGCGCGGCGACCGTCTCGCTGACGGCCTTGACGGCATCGCGGACTTCATCAAGGTCATCCCGGAAATTCGTCGAGTGATCATTGCTGACCTGCGCGTCCGCCGACTGCGCTGCCTCCTTCGCTTCCTCTGCGGCTTTGGCGACGCGCTGCATGTGTGATTCGACGCTTTGCTTGAGGCGTGCGAACCACACGGCGATTACGCCGCCAGCGCCCGCGAGAAGGACAGCTATGAGTCCGTTTGTTGCCTCGACGACCTTGGGGTCTGCGAGGATGCTGCTCACGAGGCTAGGTCACCGCCCGAGGTGCCTGCGGCTGGCTCCTTGGCGGCGTCGGCGCGCACGTCGTCGACGGTCTCGCCGCCCGGTGTGATTGCGCCCGCCCAGTCAATGATGCTCACGCCGCCGACCTTGATCCCCGAGAGGATCTGGAACACGGCCCATGCGACGCCGAGGAATACTGTCGCCTGCGAGACGATGAGCTGCCAGGTCGCCGGGTACGAGCCGGATACCCAGACGCCTGCCGTCACGACAACGGCGACCGCTGCCAGCAGACAGACGCGACGCCGGCGCGTCCAGTACGGGCGGTCGAGTGCCGCCTGGATCAACGGCCACACGACGCCGATGAGGACTGACGTCACGAACGGGTCGGACTGCAGACCGAGCAGGATGTCACTCTGATTCACTTCTGTCTCCTTCTCACGCTGTTTCTGCGCCCGCGAGCGCGATGCTCACGGCGGCGTTGGTTGCTGCCCCGTAGATTTCGTCCTGGTAGGCGCCGACTGCGGCCTGGATGAGGCCGACCGTGGTGTCGTGTGCGGCTTCGGAGTTTTCACCCCAGATTCCGTCCGGCTCTGCGCCGACGACGCGCTGCGTGTACTCGACCCCGAAGGGGAAGTTGTCGCCGCCCCAGGTGGATGCGGCGGCGACGGCGAGGATACGCTGGCGGGTGTCGGGGCCGAGCACGTTGTCGGGGTCTGCGCCGACCGCGCGCTGCAGGGCGGTGATGTCGGTCGGGCCGGACTGCGTGGAAGGCGCGGCGGTGCCGCCGTCCCAGCGGCCGTTGTCGATCATCCAGGCGAGCACGCGGTGCATGTCGACCCAGCCGAGGATGTCGTCGGAGTAGCGGTACTTGACGAGGACGCCGTTTCCGTTGTCCTGTGAGCCGCCCATGCTGGTGTTGCCCTCGACGGCGCGGAAGAGCTCGGCGTCGGGGTCAGGCCAGGATGCGCCGACGTGGTCGGCGACACCGTCGCCGTGCCACTCATAAATCGCCTGACGCCCATAGCCCGATTCATCGCACCAAGCGCCGATCTGCTGCGCGAAATTCTGGATGTACGGCACGTAGTACCACCACGCGGCGTTCATCAGATTGACGCCAGCCTGCAGGAAGCCCCAGACCTGGAAAGCTCCGCACCAGGCGTAGCCGTGGAAGTCGGGCTTACCGACGGCGTCCCAGTACTTGTCACCGCCGACGTGGCCGACCTCGCCGAGCATGGCTCGCACGGCAGTGTCGACCGCTGCGACGACGCGAGGATCAGTAGGGGATGTGGTCATGCCTGGCCTCCCTCGCGCTGAGTGAGATTGCGCTCGGTCAGGAGGCCGAGCAGCTCGTCCTCCTGAGCCTTGGTGTCAGGCATCGTCTGGATATCGGGTGCCATACTTTCGTCCTTTCTGGTATGGGTAGCCCCGGCCACCTGGTGCGGTGGTCGGGGCGTGATGTTTGGCAGGCCAGGAGCGGTCTGTCAGGTCTTGATGATGAAATTCATCGCGACGTACGGAGGCATGATGCTGAAAGGCTGCGACTGGCCCTCGGCTTTGGCGATGGCGCGCTCAAGCACGCCGGAGCCGTAGCCTGCAAGGCCGGTCCAAGCGCTACCGCCTGCAAAGTTCGTCTGGTAGATGCCCGTGCCTTGGGGCCAGCGGCCAGCCTCGCCCGCGATCTCGTGCTGGTGCCTCGGCATTTCAGCCGTCGTCATCGTGTGTTTTTCCTCGCCGCCCTGCTCGCCAGCAGGATGCGCCGACGATGCACCGAGCACGAATCTGCCGCGCAGGTCTGGGACGCGGAAGCGGAAGCCATTGCCAAAAACGCGCGCCAGCTCCGGATAGGTGCGGCGGTCGTACTCTCGGCCGTCACACATGAGCCATCCTGTCGGCGCGGTCGATCCGGCGAAGGCCGCGATCACGCCAGCCGGGGTCACGACCGTGATCGCCTCGCCCGGGTCGCCCTTCGGGCCGCGCGGGCCCGTCTCACCGGGGTCGCCCTTCGGGCCAGGCGGGCCAGCAGTGCCACGCTCACCCTGATCGCCCTTCGGGCCTGTGTCACCCTTCGGACCGGGCGGGCCAGGCTTCCCAGCACCGCCGTCACCGATGCCCGTCCTAGGGCCGTTTCCCGGGGCGTCCGGCGCTATATACCTGTCCCTATACGTGCGTGTCGCCGCAATCGCCTGCATATTCCCGTGGTGGATCTGGACGAGTACGCGGTCGCCCGGATTCGTCCGCGTCTGCAGCAGCTTATCGTCGACGACTGTGATGCTGTCATTGTCGTCGGCATCTCGCCTCCACAGGTCCGCATCGAATCGCACAGCCGTGAATCCCTGCGTTGACCTGCGAACACAAGTGGCCCACTGGTATGAGGGCTGCGCGTCGATGCGTCTGCGTAGCTCCGCGACGACGTCAGTCAGATAATCGAGGTCACTCACTGGGAATCTCCTTGATCGTGGTCGTGACGAGCGCCGTCGGCGAGAGCGGGATCTTCATCTCCTGGACCGTGCCGCGGAGGCGCTGCCCCTGTGAGATGAATTCCACGACCTCGCCTGGCCGGATATTCACCGGCAGGTGCTCGATGACAAGCGAGGCTGCGGGCATCGATTTCTCTGTGAGAATCCGCTGCGCGACCTGGTCAATCGCCGCTTGCGACGTAGCTTTGACGCCCGTCTCCACGTGCACGATCTCCCCGCGGCTGACAGTCGAGAGAGGATCACGCGGATTGTCATTGCGCGCGACCCCCACGACAGCAGGCGACGGCCCAGCATAATATTTGTCCGCGCCGCGCTGAGTATCGTCCGATCCCGGCGTACCTACACACACGACGACGTTCGGGACGGAGAAAATGTCGCGGTCAATCGTCCACTCAGCCGAGTGGATCGCCGACTCTCCCTCGCGGAATACACACGAGACCGGGCGCCGGGACGGCCTAATATACGGCGCGCCCGTGACCACGCCGTACGGATCCGGTGTCAGCGCCCCCCATCCGACGATGCGCGCGCAATCATTGAGCATCGTGAGTACGTTCGTCCCCACGTCGTACGCGATTGATTCATTGATGAGGCTCGGTCCGCCGACACGGCCGTACTCTCCGAATCCTGTGAAGCCCATCCGCAGATTTCGAGCTTTCGCCGCGTATCTGCTGATCACGCTGTGCTTGTCTGTGCCGCTCAGGCTCGCGTTCTCGAGCTGCTCGATACGGTCTGTTGACATCCTGTCAAGGTACGCGAGCGTCGACAGCAGCTCGACGTCGCGGGTCACACGATGCTCACTGACCGAGCGAGTCGGCGACGACATCACGAACGTCGCCACCGGCCAGCCCGGCATCCCCACCGGCACGTAATCCACGCGCGCGTGCATATTGAACCAGTCGATTGTCTGTGAGGTCTCCGTGAGGCTCAGCTGCCCCGACGCTCGCAGACGCGACGTCGCTGACAGCGTCACCGACCCCGACTCGACACCGTCCAGCAGGCCAATGTCCTGCCCGTCCGGCGTCGTGAGCATCACCTGATAGTCTGCCTGCCTCGCAGGCGATGTGTCAGCCACGATTCACCTCCGTCAGCTTCGCAGAGACCGACCAGACCCCGCCGACCTCACGTCCGAATTGCACGTCCGACAGAGACCCGTACAGCACTCGACCGAGCGGATCACGATACATGAATGGCGCTGGCATGTATGCCAAGTCCTCAATTGCCTGACGCTCACGCACCGACGAGTCCAGCAGCGCCGCAGACACCTGCACGACCCTCTGGCGCTGAGTCCCCGACAATTCGACACCAAGGCGACGGCCCGCGAAATACTTGACCTCGCGATTCACGAGACCAAGCTGCGAGCCCGTCACAGGATTCCAGGCCAGCCGCACAGACCGCGAAAAACCCTGACCCGCCGAAATCCACACAGCCTGCGAATCCGCGAGCGCGTCGATGATCGTGACTGAGGATGAGGGGAGTGCGGAGGTTGCGGTGGCCCGGTATTTGGTGATGCCGTTGGTGAGGCTTTCCCGGTCCTTGTACATGGTGGATGGTGGGAGTTTGTCGGCGACGAGTGTCCATGTGGTTCCACCGTCGATTGAGCGCTCGAGGCGTGTCTCGACGGTGGGTGGCTGCCTGCTGCCGTCTGGGATTGCGGGGGCGGCGATTGAGACGAGCATGTCCCCCTCGTCCTCTTCCCAGGATGCGGTCACGATTGGCTCTGGCGGGGTCGGGTACTCGACCTTGTAGCGCCTCTGGACGGTGGTTGAGAGTCCGTATCCGTCTGTGAGGGTCGCTCGAACGACGTACTCCGTGCGATTCTCTAGCCGGGCCTTGAATCGCAGGGGTGCGCGTGAGAACTCCGGCGATACGCCTAGTGCGGTTGTGTTGCCTTTGATCTGCTCGATTGTCTGCATGTTTGCGGAGAGCAGCTCGCAGAGCACGGTCGCGATTGTCGTCGACGAGCCCTTCACGTGCGAGATGACGAGGGCGCCGTCGAAGGCGGAGCGGTCGAGTGTGAGCGCGTCGGGCGCGAGCGCGACGACGGGTCCGTACGTGACTGTCGTGCGCCGCGTCGGGGACCAGTCCGAGTACTCGCGGTACTGGCCCTTCGTGCGCACCTGGTAATCGATCACTCCGGCTGGCATGTCGATTGTCTTGGTCTGCGATGAGCCCGTGACGGAGACTGTCTGCCAGGGGCCGGAGTCCCCGGCACGGTGGCCGTTCGCGGTCTCCGTGTACACAGTCGCGTACCGGATGTCTGCGGCCTCCTGCCAGGTCTCATCGAGGGAATTGTGAGCCCACGTGAAGGGGACTGCGCCGACCGGCGCGTAGGCGCCCGGCCCGGACACGGCCGGGATACCCGGCTTTTGCAGCACCTGGATTGTGTTCGACGCGGCCGAGCGGTCGGATTCGATGCCATCCGTCTTGAGGATCGCGTAGTACGTGTGAGGTACCTGCAGGTCGGCGGTCTCGTGTACCCATCCGTCCGCGTCGGCGCGCACCTCGCCGACTTTCTTCTCGCCATCCCAGATTTCGACGGTCGCATCCTGCGGATACGCGAAGGTCGTTTTCCATGTGATGCGGATCTGGCCGAGTTCGTTTTTCGCGGCCGTCAGCTCCGTGACAGGCGACGGCGGCGTCGATACGCCATTCGAGTCAGGCGACGGTGGACCAGGGATAAAGTCTGAGACGTCGCGGACACGCGTCGGAATGATCGGGGACGCATACACGCGATACCAGAATCTATCATTCGCGTAGACGGCCTTATCGTCCATCAGCTGATAGACGTCGCGGTGATAATCGATGACGTTGACCCAGGCGACTACGTGCCACTGACGGGGGAGCCACGGCCCCGAGTAATTATCCGAGTATGCATCCCAGCGTTCGATCACGTACGACTGGATCGGGGAGGAAGCGTCTGCCGGTTTTGCCGCAGGCCACTCGACGAGTACCGAGCGGCCGTTTTCGAGCAGCGTCGCCTTACAGTACGCGGGCGCTGACGGCGGCTTAGCCGGACGCGCCGGGAGCGTGAGCCACGCCTGCAGCGCAGGATGCCCGCCATTCCAGATCGGCCCCAGCGAATAGCCGACACCGACCGACCGTTCCTGATTCGGCAGGAGATTCTCACGCCAGTGAGACGTCCCCATGTCCTTGTACACGGTGCCGCCAGTCGGCGAAGAGAAAGACACCGTCTCCGTGCCCTCGCCAACATTGCCCCACCACGCGGATTTCGCCGAGAAATTATGACCGTACCCATCGGAGCGCAGCCAGAATTGTGCGTACACCTCGACGTAGCCCAGGTGGGGGTCTCCCGTGTACCACATCTCGACGCCTACCGACATATAGCCGGACGACGCTGACCACTGAATCGCCATGAAGCTTCTCCTTAGAATCCGATGCGCTCACGCAATGCAGAGCGCGACGCGGGTGCGAGACCATCCGAGACGACGCCCCCGGCCTCGACGCGCATACGCCCGATCAGCTGGTCATCCGAGTCACGCACGACCAGGTACTGAGGTCCGGTCGCCTGGATACGCGCCAGACCAGCCGCTCCACCGAGACCCGCCGTGACCGACAGAGCCCCGGCCTCAAGACCGCTGAGCTGCTCCTGCCCGGCCGCAATCGTGTCCCTAATCGCCGCCTCAAACAGCGGCGCCCGCTGCGCCGCGCCCTCAGCCAGCGCCTCAACAATTGACCGGCCCGAGTACAGCGTCCACCCATGCCCGGAGAACGGGCCGCGCTTAGCGGGAGAGAACGGCAAATACTGCCGGACACTGCTGAGCAGGTTTGACACCGCACCAGCGGCCGCGCCCGCCATCGACTTGATACCGTCGATCAAGCCCTGAATAATCTTCCGGCCAGACGAGACCATCATCGACGGCACGCTAGACAGCACGCTCATGATCTGTCTCGGCACATCCCAGATAATGCTCTTCAAAGCCGGGAGGGACTGCGCGATTCCATCGACGAGGCCCATCAGGATTTGATTACCAGCGCCAAGAATCAGCGGTAGATTCTGCACGAGGACCGTCACAATGGTCGTGATGATCTGCGGTAGCATCGCGATTAGCTGCGGGATCGCCTGCACGATGCCATTGATGAGGCCGATCAAGAGCTGCACGCCCGCGCTGATAATCATCGGCAGATTCGTCACAAGAGTCGTGACGATGGTGTTGATGATCGTCGGCAGCATGTCAATCAGCTGCGGGAGCGCCTGTAGGATGCCGTTGATTAGCGTCGTCAGCAGCTGAATGCCCGCCTCGATAATCAGCGGTAGATTCTCGACGATAGTCGTCACGACAGTCGTGAGAATCTGCGGCAGCATCTCAATCAGCGCTGGCAGCGCCGTCTGCAGGCCGCTGATCAGCGCCTGCAGCACCTGCACGCCCGCCTGGATCAGCTGAGGGATCGCCTGCACGACCGTGGTGATGATCGTCGTGACGATCTGCGGGAGCGCCGCCGCCAGCGTCGGGATCGCCTGCACCAGGCCATTAATGAGGCCAGTGAGCAGGCCCGCGCCCGCCTGAATCAGCTGCGGAATCGCCTGCGAGAGCGCGTCTAGCAGGGACGTGATGATGCCCGGCAGCGCGTTGACGAGCACGGGTATCGCGGCCGTCAGTCCGGCCGTCAGGCCATTGATCAGGTCGACGCCTGCGCTGATGAGCTGCGGCAGCATGCCGACAAGGCCCTGCACGAGCGCGACGATCATCTGCGCGGCAGCAGGAATCAGCTGAGGAAGCCAATCCCCGAACGAATCAACGAAAGACTCAATGATCTGGCCCGCCATATTCAGCAGTACCGGCAGTGCGTCCGTGATGCCAGTGATCAGCGTCTTGACAGCCTCGGCGCCCGACGCGATCAGCTGCGGAGCATTCGAGACCAGCTCCGCCCCGTACTTCGAGACCTTGCTAATCACGTCCGAGATCATCGTCTGAATCTGCGTCGTCAACTCACCGCCCGATGCCTGCACCAGTGCACCAACGCCCGCCACCGCAGCCGTAATCAGACCGCCGAAGGCCAGCACCTTGCCGAAGCGCGCGGGATTCAGGAACATCCCGACCTGCCCGAGCAGATCCTCGACGGCCGAGCCGACCGGGCCTGCAGCACCGGCAAGGGCCTTCCCCATCTTCGGGCCGAGGCCGTGCATCGCCTCCACGGCCGGGCCGAGTGCCTTGCCTGCGCCCTCCTTGAGGACGCCGCCGACCCCGGAGAGCTTGCCGCTGAGAGTCCCGAACGCAGGGCCGATGTGCTTGTCACCGGCCTCGCGGATCACGCGGCCGAAGCCCGACAGCTTCTCGCCAATCGCCGCAGATGCATTCGACGCGGCCTCACCTGCACCGGCTTTAAGTGCGCTGCCAAGAGTCTTGGCGTGCTCGCCGACCGCCTCGACGGCGGGCGCGAAAACCTTCCCCGCGCCCTCCTTCACCGCGCCGCCTAGGCCCGAGAATTTCTCCACGAGGACAGACGGCGAGGGGAGTGCGTCGAATGCTCCGATGATCAGCGACGGATCCGCCAGTAGCGTGCCCGCGCCCGCGAGCGCGGCGAATCCTCCGGTTGCTTCTGCGATGGCTTTGGCGATGTCTTTGAGGGTGAGCGTGCCGTCCTTCATTGCGTCGGCGAAGGGGCGGAGCTTTTCGGCGAGGATATCGACGTATTTGCCCGCGCTTTCGAAGGCTGGGCCTGCTTGCTCGCCGACTGCGTTGATGATGTCGGTCAGCGGCTCTTTGACCTTGTCGAGGGAGGCGACGAGGCCTTTTTCGACGGCGGCTTCGAGGTTGCCCCACGCGCCTTCGAAAGTGGATGCGGATTTGGCGGCTTGCTCGGCGACGTCGGTGAATCCGAGGTCCATGAGCGCTTGATTGAATTCCTCGGCGGTGATCTGGCCCTGGCTCATCGCGTCGCGGAAATTACCCGTGAACGCGCTGTTGTTTTTGAGGGCTTCCTGGATCTTGCCCGACGCGCCGGGAATGGCTGCGGCGATCTGATTCCAGTCCTGGGTCGTGAGTTTGCCCGCGCCGTTGATCTGCACGAGCGCGAGCGCGACCTGCTTGAATGTTTCCTTGGTGCCGCCCGCGATTGCGTTGACGTTGCCTGCCGCTTCGGCCATCTTGTCGAAGTCCTTGACGCCGTTCGCGGCGAGCTGCGCAGTCACTGACTGGATATCGGACAGGTCGTAGACGGTCTGGTCTGCATACGTCTGTGCAGCTGTGGTCAGCTGCTTGATGCGGCCCGGATCTACGCCCGCGAATTCAAGGGTTTTCTTGAATTTATCGGTGGCGTCGGACGCTGCGATAGCCGCGGGGACTTGAGCCGCGAGTGCGGCGGTTACGCCGCCGACTGCTGCGGCGACTCCGCCGAGTCCGAGCTTACCGATTGAGGAGAGGGCACCGCCGATGTGCTTCGAGAGCGACTGGCCGATCTTCGAGCCCCAGGACTCTGAGGCTTCGGTTACGGCGCTTGTCCCGAGCGCTCCGAGCTCTTCCTCGATCCGCTTCTTCAAGCCCTTAAAGCTCGGGACAACGTCGATCCAAGCGGTACCTAGCGAGACGCCTTCGGCCATGCCCTCTCCTTATTATCTAGTTTTCAACCGGCGTGCGCGCCGCGCTGAGCTGCGCGTCGATCCAGTCCGTGTCGGGCATGTGGTCGATTTCGACGCGCGTGCCCGGGCGCGGGATCGGCGGCGGAGCGCCCCGGCCCTTCTGCGCGGCCTCGGTTTTCGACCACTGCAGCCAGCGCAGTGAGTCCGCCTGTATCGCAGCGAGGTGGGTGTCAAGCGACCTCCACTGCCATTCCTGATCGACTGCTCGCAGCGTCCAGGATTCTGTCTGTCTGATGACGACGGACGCGAGGCGCGCGGCCTGCCTGCCTGGCATCTGGCGCGGGGCGCGCCCGAAAAACCGGAGGAAATCAGCCTCTAGCTCATCGGGCGCGTGCGCCAGTATCGCGGCGAGGGTCAGGCTTTTGGGGCAAGCTCGCGCATGATCTGCACGAGCACCTCAGTCGCTGCCGTCGCCGTGACGCGGCCGTTCTCACCCCTGATAGCGTCGAGCAGCGCCTGCGCCTTATCGCCAGCGACCGCGCGGAAAACGGTCGGCAGCGCGAGGACGTCGCCGCGCTGCACCTCTGCGAGAGACTCGAGCAGTTCGAAATCATCAAAGATCGTCGGATCGACCGTGACCTGCACGCCCCTGACCTCGATCATGCGCAGACCCTGCGGGACGGTATTGACCGGGCCATGAGGAGCCTCATGCGTCTCCTGCTGTACGGGCGCCGCTGCGCTGATGTCGCCCACTCCGCATGCTTGCTCGTATCGTCCGGGCGTTCCCTGATTGTAAAAAGTCATCGCGCTAAACCTTTCTAAGATCTGTGAGTATTTGTCGCGCCTACTTGGTGGGAATGGAGAGGGGCGGGGCGCGACCCCGCCTGCGCCCCGGGGATGGTGGTCAGGCAGGCTCCGCCCCTCTCCACGAATGTGTGTCGCCGATCAGGCAGGCAGCAGACCGGCCTTCGCGATGTACTCGCGGGCGCAGTCGCCCTCGACCTTCGCGGACGGATACGCGGTGATCGTCACCTCGTAGCCGACAGCGTCTCCGTCCTTGTAGACGACGCCGCCTCGCTCGGTGATCTGACCCTCGGGGATCACGATCCGCTTGATAAGGCCACCCGTGAGCAGCACTTCGAAAACGAACACGCGGCGAGGCAGGATCTTAGAGTTGTGACGCACGCTGATCGGCTTGTCAGCGCCGCCCTGCTGTGTGACGTTCTCCTGCCCGAAAACCTCGCGGAGGACGTCAGGATCGAGCGCCTGCAGCAGCTTCGTCTTGTACGTCTCCTTGTATCCGGTCTGCTGCGTGAGGACTACGTCCCCACCAAATGCCTTCATGTCGCTGGACTCGGTCTCGATGGGATTCTCGAACCCGTCCTCCGAGAGGTAGCCCAACTTCACGAACGCCGTGTTGAGCACGGTCGTCGCATCAGCGGGGAGCGGCGTGCCCATCGGAGCGGCGAAAAACGCGCCGCCCTTCTGCGGCTTAGCCGCAGTAACAAGCGCAGAATTGTGTTCTGCCATATGACTCTCCTGTCAAGAGAAAAAGTGTCAGGCGAGCGCCAAGGTGGCACTCACCGTCAGTTGAAAACGCGGTACCCGTGAATCCGGGTCCGGGAAGGCATACACCGCGCTGACGGCGGAGTATGCGACGATTGGATCGAGCTGCCAGGCGAGGATCGCGTCAGCGACATCGTCAGCAAGCGCAGACGCCTCAACCTCGGTCGGCGCCCAGGCTTGCACGGCGAACATCGGGGAGTCCCACAGATGAGTGCGCTGCCCGCCCGTACGCTCGACCGTAATGAGCTTCTTGGGTCGATCCTGCGGGACGCGATTCGCTACCTTCACGCTCGGGAATTTGCGCTTCAAGTACGCGATGAGCGCGGCGGTTGACGACGTCATACGTGCCCCGCATTCAGTGCCTTGAGTAGCGTGTTATGCCTGGCGTTGTCGCGGCGTGCCTTGAAAGTCGCAGTCTTGACGACGCCGTGCGGCCTCGTCTTACCCTGCTGTACAGACGGCTCAAAGCCCTTGCCTGCCGCCTCCGCGATCCGCTCTGCAGCGGACTCAATCATCGGCGTCGTCAGCGCGCGCAGACCCGCGTTATCGATCACGATCTTCACTTGTGTCATCCCTCGACCAGCCTTGCCTGCACCGGGCGATTCCACACGCCAGGCGTCGAGTCCTTGGCGTATGGCTGAGGGTCACCGATGACCTCCCACTGTTTTCCCCGCCACCCGATCAGAGCGCCTTTCAGGCTTCCGATATAGGTTTTGGGGAAATGGAAAGTCATGATCGTCGCGTCACCGTCTGGTCGCTCCGGCCCCAGATCCTGCGATGAGGCCGGAGCGACCAAAACGTTACGAATCGTTTGCGCACTCCCGTATTCGGCCTGCTCATTGCCGAACGCGTCGATGGCCCCCGACCGCCTGACCCTCAGCTGTATGTTCTCTCCGAAGATCATGAGCGCGCCCCAATCGTCCGAACCGACGCAAACCGCCTCAGACGGATCCCTAGCCGACGCCTGTGCACCCGCGTGAAACTCATCGATCCTACCGGCGCAGTAAACGTCGAGCTTTGACTGTAAGGCCCTCCTGTGACCGTCGATTGCGTCGCACCGTACGCGAAGCCGTCAGCCTGCTGACGGATCGCGTACCGCACCATGTCGCATACCACGTCCTCATACGAGTCGCGCCGGATCGTCCCGTCCGCGAGCGCGGCGCTGAGGTCGATTCCGTCTGCTGCGAGCTCGTCTCGGACGATGCGTGCGGCGCGTGGAAGTGCGACGTCGACGACCTGCTGGCCGACCTGTGATTCCTCGTAGGGGCCGTAGCGGTTGCGGAAGGCTGTGATTGTGACGTCGAGCGGGTCAGCCGCTGGTGCCATGCTCAGCCTCCTAGCTGCTAGTCGGTGGGCGTGTCCTCCGCGTCAGCGGTGTCCTCGGGTGCCGGTTCGGGCTGCGGGTCGCCAGACTCGCTGGTGATGCCGAAGTCGTCGCCGAGGACGTCGAGGATGATCTCGGCGTCAGCGGCCGGGACGGTCGCGCGACCGTCCTCGAACTGGACGTGCGGGGTGGTGATGAGCAGGGTGGGGATCGCGTCGCAACGCAGGGTCACCAGGTCGATCTTCTTCTTTGCCATGCTTATCAGCCTGCCGCCACAGTCAGGACGCCGTGCGCCTTCTCATTGCCGTACTTGAGGCCGATCTCTCCGTAGATCATGACCTTCTCGGAGGCACCGCTCTTGGACAACGGCTCGGCGAAGAAGTGACCCTTTCCGGGCACCTCTAGGAACGCGGGGGCGAGCTGCTCGAGGGAGACGACCGCGAGCTTCGTCGCCGGCATGTAGCGGTTGAGCATGATGTTGAAGTTCCCGAAGTCGGTTTCCAGCATCTTGAGGTTGACGCCGCCGACGTTGCGGTCTTCCTGCTTGAAGCCGTCCTTGACGAACAGTCGGGTAAGAGCGCGCTTGAGGGTCGATCCGACGATGATCGTGCGGGTCTCGGTGTCCTGGACGCCGCCGCCGTCCCAGACCTTCTGGATGAGGTCGAGGACGTCGTCTGCGGTCAGCTCGCTGGCCTTGTGCGTGGTCGTCGCGACGTTGGTCGTGATGGCCTGCAGCAGGCCGCGCGTCTTACGCGGCTGCGCGTTCGTGGTCGGCTTCGCGTAGGTGCCGGTGATGAGCGTCTTTTCGACGTCGCGGGCGATTTGCTTAATCTGTGCCTGCAGCTGCTCGGCGAGCTCGTCAGCGGGCAGCGTGGTCGAGCCGAGCTGCACGGCGGTGCCGGTCGGGCCGTACTGGCGGCGTGCGCCCATCTTCGTGTAGGACACGGAGACGGCTTCCTGGTGGATTTCCAGGACGTTCTCGACGTTGGTGCGAGTACGGGTCTCGAACTGGGTAGCGTCTGCGCCCTCGACGCGCTGACGGTTGTCGGCGGCGTCGCGCAGGTCAGAGACCTGCCAGCCGAAGGTCGTCGACTCGACGGACTCGCCGCCAGTCAGACCGCCAATCGAGGACAGCAGGGGCGTGTCCTCCGGGGACGCGGCGAAGATCTCGCCGACGTAGTTCGGGCAATTGTAAGTGGTTGCCATTTCAGTAATGCCAGGCAATTTTTATCTCCTGTCAAGAGAAGGGGAGTGAATGTCAGTTGGTGTTGTCTGCGGTCAGGCCCGCGAGCTTGACCGCCTTGAGACGCGCCGACAGCTTGAAGTCGCCAGCGGTCTGCGCCGCCGCGATCTGCTCATCCAGAGACAGAGACGTCGCGCGAGGCGGGAAAACACCGGCGCCCGAGTCCGCGAGCGCGGGCACGGCCGGGGTGGCCGTGGTGCTTCGCCAGTCGGCGAGTCGCTGCGCGATCTGCTTGATCTCGTCCTCGGTGTCGCCGTGGATGAGGTCGGCGGGGACGCCGTACTCGGAGGCGGCGGCGGCGATCAGCTTTGCTCGGTGCGCCTGCGCTTCGAGGGCTGCGACCTGAGAGCGCAGTTCCTCGATGGTTGTGTCCTTGCCGTTGATCGCTTCCGTGAGCGCTTCGAGCTGCTTGTGGTCGGCCTTTGCTCGGCGTTCCCACGTGCGGGCGTGGGCCTTCCAGTCCTGCTCGGCGTCGTCCTGCGTTTCCTCCTGCGAGGTCTCTGCGGTGTCGGCGGGCGCGTCGTCCTGAACGGCCGTATCGGTGGCGGGAGAGGTTTCGGCCGGTGCCTGCGCGCCGTCCTTGATCTCCTGATCGGTGGTGGTGTTTTCCATGAGTTTTCCTTCCATTGCGGAGAGAACGGGGTGGATGGCCGAGCTTTACGCGCGGCCGGTATGTAAAGACCCCGCATGCCAGGTTGGCTGCGGGGTGGATGGTGGTCACGGCTTCGGCGTGTGGCCGTCCGTGAGCTGGTCGGGGAAGAGCGTTCGCATGCGTTCGGTTATGATGCGCGGATCGTCGATAGCGGTTTCATCCTCTTCGAGAGACTTGATTGTCTCCTTGTACATGTCCTCGTACTTCGAGACGTCGTATCCCTTGATCCTTGGTTTCTTCGACCACGACGGGACGATCTGGCAATCGCATTTGAAATGCGACCGCTTGAAGTGCGCGGTCGCTTCGCTGCGATATATGAAGCCGCGCGAGGCCCAGAGCATGCACCAGGCGCATGTCTCAGCGCCTGTCGGGACACGCGCGAACTTCGTCCGCTTCGGATCACCCTCGGCCGCATGCTGCACGGTCGCCCTACCTGAGTCTGAGATCAACTTGCGAGCACCGTTAGTAAGGCGCGCGAGAGCCTTCGCGCGGTCGATACCCTCCCGCAGATCCCGGATTGTCGCCCCGACGATTCTCTCGAGGTCGCCCTGATCTACGAGGCCGGACGGCATCACGGGAGAGTATGCCTTCGTGACGCCCTCGATCTCTCGCTGCTTCTCGTACCATTCGAGCGCCGCCGACGACGCGACCTCCGCCGATTCCTCGACGAGGCGCGGATACAGCTGAAACAGCGCGTCCTCAAGCGTGCCGAGATCATCGAGCGGCAGTCGCTTCCACAGCGCACGTAGTCGGCGCTCGGCGACATCGCCCGCACGGTTTTGCGTCCTCGCGAGCTGCTGCACGTCGTGAATATGCATGCCGCCCCCTCCCGGGTCGCTACTTCTCTTCGAGCGCCTTCGAGTCAGCCTCCGGCAGACGCAGCGAGACTGGCACAGCGCCCGTCAGCTTCACGCCCGGAATACCGAGCACATCGAGTGCGCTCTGCGGATCGACGCCAGCACGCACGGCCACGCCGAGCGCGTCGAAAGCTTCCTTCGCGTGCGACGTGTCAAGCCCCCCCCTCGACGCAGGCACGACCTGCTCGACAGGCACGGACGCCTCGGGCTCCGCCGCGGTATCGGTAGTCTCCTGCGCGGCCAGCCGATCAAGGAGACCGGACGCTTCCGCACGGCGCTTGTCCGACATCAGGCGAGCAATCTGCGAGCCCGAGTATCCAAGTTCCTCGAGGACGACCGGGGACTCAGCAAGCCACGGCAAAGCACTGATTTGCTTCACGATCGCGTCAGACTGGGAGACAATCGACGGATGCGCAGGATCGCCCCAGCGCGTCGCCAGAGACCGCAGTTCCGGAGTCATCTCGTCGATACCGTCGCGCATCATCACCGCGTGCGCATACACGCGATTCAGCGCCGCATCGAACACCCGCTGTGCGTTCTTCGCCTTGATGACCAACTCTTCCTTGGCCGCATACAGAGCCTCCGCCGACGAGGGATTGTCCTGAATCACGCCGAGGGATGAGACCGGCAGGGACGAAACGCCCGACAGCTCGGTTGCAAGAGCACGCATCTGCTCCGTAAAAGGCTGCGAGGACTGCTGAGGGAGGACCGTCACCTTCGGTCCCTCCGGCTCTTCACCGGATGAGATCGTCTTGATCGTGCCGAGCTTCCAGTCCCACGAGCGCAGATCGTCAATCAGATCCGAATCGACGCCCGACAGGAGGATGCCGGGAGCCGTGAACAGCTCCGTCGCCAGCTCTTCACGCAGGACCGTGCGCATCGCTCGCTGAGTGATGCTCATGACGTCGCGGGAGATCCGCGAGCGCCCGAGCGGACGGTCGAGAGACGGCTCGAAGGGCAGGGCCTCCATCATGGGTGCGCCCATGCCGTGCAATTCTGCGTGGATGATCCGCCAGGCCGACGCCGTATTCAGCTCGACGATGTAGGTCGAATCGGGCGTGTACAGGGTGAAGCGGGTCGGTCGGCCGGCGTCGTCGATGTCGTCGATGGTCAGCCCGTAGGACAGACGGCGACGTACGCGGTCCCAGAGTCCTGCAGCCCAGTCCGCCGAGTGCCCCTGAATGATGACAGGAGGCTCGCCTGCCGTCTCGACACCCATACGGAGCGTCAGGAAAGCAACCGAGTGCGTAAGCGATGACGGGATGGTCTGTGCGATTTCCAGCTCGAAGCCGGTCGCCGCGAGCAGGTCGTCGATCTCGAAGGGATTATCGCTGCCCGTCGATGAGGTGACGCCGTCCCAGATCAGCAGATCCGACAGGCCAAAAACGACCTTCCGAGGCCACCCGATGACCGCGCCGAGCTGGTCGACCATGTCGTCCGGCACCGAGATATTCAGGTTGTCGGGACGGACGACGCCGTCGAGGTACGCCTGCCGCAGTCGATTGCGCGGCTGCTTGACGCGCCAGAGCTCGACGAGCTGCGCGAGCGCCGCCTGCTCTGCGGGCGTCAGCCCCGGCACAGCCGGAGCCGAGAACGACACCGGGGTCGCGAGCATGAACTTCTTGGCGCTCATCACAGGGCCCTCGCTTTCTTGCCCGGCCTGCGCCGGGTCGTCTTAGCCGCCAGAACAGCCGCAGACACGGCCTCTAGCGGAGTTTCGTCTCCATCGGGGATGCTGGCTTCCCATCCCCACGCGCCGTCGCGGGCGCGGATCTTCCTGTCGCACACGGCGACCGCAGTGTTGAGAGCGTCCTCCGGATCGCCGACTGGGTGCGTGATGCGGGCGTCGCGCAGGCCCTCGAAAAACATCGAGCATGACTCGAGGTACTCGCGCGTCGTCATGATGTGCACGATCTTCGCGGGCACCCCACGTACCTGCAGAGCGTCCGCGAGCGCCGACGCGCCGGAGCCGCCGACGAGGTTGATCTGCGCTGTCCGGTCTTTGCGGGCTGCGAGCCAGTCGGCGACGGCCTTCACGCCGTCGTCCGTCGACCCGGTGAACGTATCGATAGCGTTGACATGGAAGCGCACGTCGGGGCCCGAGCCGGTTTTCAGAGCGCCCGCGAGCGCCTGACGCTTGCCGTCCGCGCTGAACGCAACGGCGAACGAGCGGATGCCGTCTGCCGGGGCGTCCGCCGTTGTCGCGTCCCAGGTGGTCGGGTCGATAGCCCTCGACGCGCCAGCGTTTGCCGGCCACATCCCGAGGCGCTCGCGCGCGAAGCCCTCATCCGAAAGCGTCTTGCGCTCCAACTCGATGAATGCCCGCTTCATGCGCCCTGCGAGCAGAGCGGGATTCGTCGCTTCCCAGGTCTTAACGTCGTCCATGCGCAGCGGCTTGTCCGGGTCCGCAGACCATTCGTGCCAGCACATCGCGCCGGGGTGCTCAGACAATGCCTGATCGCGGATGCGCTCGAACACCTGGCCGTTCGCGTTCGGGCCGGGCGGCGTACCCGTGTACAAGACCTGCGAGTTGCCTAGGTGACCGGCAGAGCCGGTCGAGGTGATCGCTTCGAGAGCATCCTCGGTCAGTTCCTGAGCCTCGTCGAGGACGATCAGGTCAGCTGTGAAGCCACGGCCCGATGACTTCGAGCGCGCGATCACGCGCAGGGAGCCGCCGTGCCATCCACGAGACGGATCACGCTTTAAGATGATCGCTTCCTGGCCGTTGACGTTCCTGACCTGCTCAACCATCGCGTTTAGCTCAGGGTACCGAGCAGCCTCGTCATCGGCCTTCTTCCCGAAAAACTCCTTGAAACGCCTGTAGTGTGCTTGCGCGGACTTGACCTCGTGCGCCGAATGAATCACCGTCTCGCCGAGCAACACCATGCCGAAGAGCTCACGCATCTCAAGCAGCGCATTCTTCCCGTTCTGGCGAGGCACGGACAGGCCAGCGACGGGGTGCTTCCACTCGTCTTTCGCCGAGGCTGCGAGCCAGTCGTCAAGGACGAGCTGCTGCCACGCATCAGGCATCAGCCCGAACGAGGCCGCGAATTCGCCCGCGAGCTCGCCGAAGGATTTTGCGCGGCGCTCAACGGCGACCCGCAGCCGGGGAGCCTGCTCGATGCTTCGCCAATCTCTGCTGGAAGTCGACAACCTGGCCCCCCTCTCCCTTCACCGACTCGGGGACCGCAGCCCCCGAAGTTCCTGAAATCTCAGAAATCAGCGCCCGCGCCTCACGAATCAGGGGCGCACGCTTATCGAACTCGGCGTACACGAGGGACGCGAGGGTCAGATCAAGCAGCTTCTTGCGGGCCCCAAGCTCGTCGAACGCATCCGACTTCTTCGCGTCCGCCTTCTTCTTCGCCACCCCTAGCCACCCCCCTAAACCGCCAAAAACCAACGAAAAACGCCTACCGCGAGTGCCAGACCCCCACCAGACACCCCCAGCGAGCGCGTGTCAAACGAACACGGGTGGTCAGCGTTTTTCCAGCTCAACCCGCCTGAAAGCGGGGGGGTATGGCGCTATACCGCTGTGGGCACTCGGGGCGGGGGAGGGAGGGGGAGGTGCCCCCATTTTCCTTGAAATCACGCCACAAACAGGGCGTTTTCACCAATCAACGTCCACTGAGGACGGCCGAACCTGCCGTTTTGGTACGTTCACGCGGTCGCCGCGCGACTGATTGCAGCGACGACACAGCACTCGGCCGTTCTCGAGGACGTTTTTGCCACCCCAACGATGAGGAAGGATGTGATCAGGCTCGGCCGACGACGGCGTCCGCGTGTTCACATAATCGAGCAGAACGTTGCATGACGGACAGTGCGTGATGCCAGCGGCGCGGCCGGCCGCGAGGACGCGCTTGCGCCAGTGCTTGTACTGGCTCGTGCCCGTTCGGGATGACACCATGCTCGCCACCCCCCTCGCCGTAAACTCGAATGGCCCCCACTTACGCGGAAGGCCACAGTAGGAATATACACCGTTGCACCCGTTTTACGCCCACCACCCCCGTAGTGTTTCACAACACCCCCCCGGGGTGGTTTCGAGGCCCCCTGGGTAAGAACACCCCCCGGGGTGTTTGCAAGCACCCCCGGGGGTGGTTTCGAGGCCCCCTCCGGGTACGAACCACCCCCGGGTGCACGTGATGCACTGCCCGGGGGTGGCTCCTGGTCAGGATGCGAGGGCCACGATGTCCGCGACGCGGTATGTGCGGGGCCCGACCTCCGGAGAGACGGGCCGCAGCTTCCGGCGCTGGCACCACGACCGCACGGTCGTGTCCTTGATCGGCTTGCCGACGATGAGCTCGGCGACCCTGGTCGCGCGCGGACGAGGCAGCTCAAGACGTTTCGCCTCGGCCATCATGAGGACGACGGCCGTCCGACAATCGACCTGCTGCCAGCACTCACGGCACTTCACCTCGTCTGCCCCCTCCCGTGCGAGCAGGTCAGCGCCGCACCTCGGGCATTTGCCGACGAACATCAGGCGCGCATGAGCCGGGGCCGCGAGACGCTCAAGCCGCTTGATCGAATACAGCACCTCGTCGGCGCACTGCGCCGCCAGAGGCCAACGCCTGACGCGATCCTCGTGCGCGGCGAACAGCTGAGCCACCATCCGCCAATCCCGAGCGGGGACGCTGTATTTCGGCCCCATGACGAGGCGTATCAGTTCGTCACCCCACGTCTGCAATGCCGAGGCCATCTCATCAACCTCAAGCATGAGCGCGAGACGCAGCGGCGGCGACGACACCGAGTGCCCCTTCGATCCGCCCCCCTCCGGCACCGACTTGCGCGACGTGATGTACGCGAGGTCAGCCATGAGGCCCGGCAGTGACTGAGTCGCAACCCTCAGACGCGCCGCACCACCCCGAGACAGATACTCACCCGGCAACAGAGGCTCTCCCGTCACCGGGCACACCTCACCAGTCATCGTCCTATTCATCGTCGACCACATCCTCGATTTCGCCCCTGTACTGGTCGCGGCACACCTCGATAAGGCCGCGCCGCGCCAGCATCGATCCGCGCCCGTCCGTCATCCAGGCTGTCACGTCCGGACGCGACGGATCAATCGTCTCGATCATCAGCTCCCATGCACCGATCAGTCTCCCTGGGACATGCCTCTGATTCACCAAGGCACCTATCGCATCCTCGATCCGATCCAATGCCTGTGACCTTTCGTCAGTCATCTCCTGCTCCTTCTCCTTCGCTTTCGCTTCTTTGAGCCAGCAGCAGGTAAGGCGGTTGCCTGCCCGACCTGTTCCCGGCCCGTTTCCTGTTCCCTACTGCCTACCCGGACTCCCGACCCGTACCCGTACCCGGGGATACACGAGTCCAGAGGCCCAGGTGAATCGAGTCCGACGCCAGTCGGGGTGAATCCGCGATCCTGCTTGTAGCCGGTGTCCGGGGTGGTGTCCGTGCGGGCAGCGCCGGGGTCACCGATGCCGGACTCGACAGTGAGCTGATCAGACTCACCGGAATCCGTGCCGGTCGGGATACCCACGGTCGCGCCGCCAGGCGCGCTCACAGTCACGGCGGCGTCCGCACAGCCCGAGGTCACACCCGTCGTAGGTGCGCCCGAGGCCGGGTCGCCAGCCGCCGCGTGCGCGCTCGCACGCTCACCATCCTTTCCTCCGGCCGCGTCGCAGGTCGCGGCCTGTGCGCTGCGCAGTACGCCAGCGCGTTCGAGCATGCCGCGCGTGAACGTCCCGTACCGGGGCCGCTCAGGCGCAGGCAGCAGCTCGTGAGTCTGATCCCACGAGCCTGTCGGGTCGTCCGCTCGGGACGAATTACACCGCGTACACGCCACGACGAGCGTGTCCACAGTGCCAGCCTGCCCGGGCTTCAAATGATCAAGCGTCCCTTTACGTGCCGATGTCTTACCCGGCCAGTAGACTTCGATGCCACACCAGCGGCACTGGTCGCCGTCACGGGCGATCACAGCCTGCCGCAAAGCCTGATCGCTGTTATCACGCTGGCGCTGGCGGCTCCACTCGACGTCGGCGCGCGAGCGGATATGCACAAAGTCAGGATCTTCGAGCAGCTTCGGCTTCCGACCCTTCGGCGTGTCCGTCCACTCGATGAGACCAGTGTCGACCGCGATCTGCAGCACGTCCGGATTTCCACCCGCATACGTATATACGACGCCCATCTCGATCACGCTGTCAGTCAGGTGAGCCGCCGAGTAGGCGGCGCACCGCATGACGAATCCGAACAACTCGTTCACGGTGCGGGCGTCAGCCTTCGGATGCGACGCGGCCTCCATCAGCCGCGGATACATGTCCGCGTCGTCACCCATTTTTACCCATGCCATCAGTCAGCCTCCCTCATCGCATGCTCGTCCCACCCGTCTTCTGGAAAGAGCTCCCGAGGACGCAGCTCCGGATAATTACGTGTCATCCACTCGCGTTCCGTGTACCTCTGATACGCGGCCTCGAACCGCAGGAAGCACGGACGACACCTCGCGTGCCCCGCATCAAGGACGACGCCGCAGTCCGGGCAATACCTCTCGATCATCACTGCGCCGCCCGCTCAGCGAGCAGCTCCCGAGCAAACCGCTCCTGCCCCTTCGGAAGCACCCACGTCTGCACACGCACACCACCACCGGGCACCTGCACCTCCGAAGCCTCGAGCAGCCCCTGAGTGATCGCCCGCGCTGTCGGCACCATCTGCCCACCCCGCCGATACACGTACCCAGCCGACCGCAGCCACCGACAAAAACGGTTCGGCCCCATGCCCTCGACGCGAGCCGACAACACCGTCCCGAACACGCTCGGCAGCATCGCCTCACCCGACTCAGCGACCGCACGCCCCAGCTGAGCATGCGGACGCTGCGCCTCCACCTCAGCAACCGCCTCAGCAGCCACCGCCTCCGCACGCACCCGCGCCGCACGCTCATCCCGCAACGCCGTCAACGTCCGAATCATCGTCTCCGGATCCGCCAACATCGCATCAACCGCAGACTCGGTCGCATACACGCCATGCCGCCGAATCGACGGCAACACCTCACCCGTGACCCAGCGACGAAACGCCGACGCCTCCGGCTTATCCGACCGAATAATCACCTCGTACAATCCAGGCTCGGTCACCACCCACACCTGCTGCGTGCGCCCAAGCCGGTCAGACATGGGGTATGTCAGACATAGGTCATCCGCCAGCCGCGCACGAAGCTGCGTCACATTCGCGATACCCAGCGCCGCCGCCAGATCAGCAAGCACGAACAACGGCTCACCCGACTCATCGACCTGCACGCGAATCTCATGCCCCGTGTACTCGAACAGCTCAAGCCCATTCACGGCCCTACTCCTTTACCTGCAGTACCGATCAGAACGGCGGCTCAGACCCAAACGAAGCCGCGCCACCCTGCGCACCCCACGGATCACGTTCACCGACACCCTGAGCAGACGCAGGCCCCGCAAAACCCGGTGCGCTCGCGGACGGTGCGCTCGCGGCCTGTGCCTGAATGCGTGTGACCTGCGCGCGTGCGCGGCGCAGGGAGGGGCCGACCTCGTCGACCTGCAGCTCAACGACCGTGCGACGTTCACCCTGCTGAGTGTCATACGAGCGCTGGGTGAGGCGCCCCTGAACGATGACGCGCATGCCCTTACGCAGCGACTCGGCGACGTTCTCAGCGGTCTCGCGCCATACGGAGCAGCGCATGAAGAGGGTGTCGCCGTCGCGCCACTCACCGGCGTTACGGTCGTAGGTTCGGGGGGTGGAGGCCACCGTGAAATCGGCGACCGGCGCGCCTGCCTGTGTCCAGCGCAGTTCGGGGTCAGCGGTCAGGTTACCGATGACAGTGATAACGGTGTCGCCTGCCATTACTTGCTCTCTTTCTTATCCGTGTCCACATACACGCGGACACAAACCTCATACATTGGGACTCCGAGCCGCTTCACAGCGATGCGGTCGGCGATGACGGTGTGCGGCCCATCGAGGAAGCGGTCCGCATCATCAGGTAGGAGACCCGCATCGATCAGGCCGTCCATGATGGCCTTCACTGTCGGCGCGAGATTACTGCGGTCACGCCGACGCCTATCCGGATACGCGAACTCCATTTCGACGCGCGCATGCGTCAGTCCGAGACGCGCGACGCCCTCACCCTCTCGCCCCAGCAAGTAGCCCCACTGCCGCAGCTGTTTCGTGAGCCGCGAGCGCGCGGCCCAGTGCATCTTGTCGTTTGCGCTCAGCAGCTTGCTGCGAGTTAGCGGTATGCTCCGCGATTCCCATACGAGCGTCCGGCTCATCCCAGATCCTCCTCTGAGAGTTGCTCTCCGGGCTTCGTGTACCAGGCGAGGAAGTCCGCAGGGATGCGGATTGAGAGCCTCATTGTTCCGGGTCGGGCGAAGATCACGTCTCCCTCGAGTGCCCATATCACGTAATTGTGACCGAGCAGCATTACCCTGCCTTCGGGGGTGAAGCTCACGCGCTTTCGTGCGCGGACGGCGATTTCGTCGGCGTTTTCACGTGTCAGACGGACTGCACGGACGATTGCGCGCTCCTGAAAGACGTGCACGCCGTCAAGATCCTTGAGTGGATCGAGGTTGCTCACGATGCTGCCTCCTCGTGCCGTTCCCACATGCGGTAGTACGGGTTCTCAAACTCCCGCTCCCCGCGCGGGTTTGCTATCTCCAAGAGGACATCCGCGTGACACGGCTGATCAGCGGGACACCAGCACGCGAGATCCAGGCCCCAGAGGTTCCTCGCCGCACACACGGCGACAAACCGCCCCTCTGCCGTGTGCCTGATCCACTCACGAAACTTCTCGACAGCCTCCGCACGAGACTCGACAACAAAGGCACCGCCATATTTAAGCTCAAACTGCGACCGAGCGACCCAAAACGGATTACCGTATAGGCTCCCTCGCCCTACATACTTCGTGTGCGCCGGCATCTTCCACCCGCGAGCGCGGCGACGCTGAATCCTGATCGGGAGCCTCATCGCAGCGCCTCATCAACAACCCAGACCCCGACCTCCGCAAGCTCGGCAGGCGTATAGCCGCGAGCGCGAGCGAATCCGATGACGGTTTGTGCGCATGCTTTGTGGGTGATGGATTCGATTGCGGTGGATTCGTTTTCGGCATCGACGGTGACGCGAACGTTCGAGCCTTTCGGCGCGAGGCGCTCGCGGCAGACGGGGCAGCGGTGGAAGGCGTGTACGGTGCGCACGGGCTTGATCTCGATCATTGCGCTTCCTCGTCGCTCGTGATAGGCGCCCCCTGAGCGATGTTGACGAGTGCGTCGATTGGTTCGCCGATTGCGACTCGGATTTCGCGGGCTTCGTCGGGTGTACCGGCGTAGCGTGCGGCGACGTAGCTTGCGGCGTCGGCGAGGCCGGAGGCGGCTGTGATGATCGCGGTTTCGAGCTCGTGCACGCGGTCAATGAGGTAAGCACAGTCAACGGCCGCGTTGGCCTCGAAGTTCGCGGCGGCCGCGTTGTAGGCGGCTGCGATTTCCTCGCGTGTAGCTCCGGTGTAGCTTCGGCCGGAGAAGGCGACGGCGTTGAGCCGGTCCTCGATCTCGCTGATGGTTGTCATCATGGTGTCCTGTCTTTGTTTACTGCCCTGCGCTTTCGTTGCGCGGGGTTTTCGTGCCCGCCCGGGACTTGCACCCGGGTGTCTGCTGGTCGGGCTGCGCGATCTTCGAGCCGGTCCCGCCGTGTTTTTCTGGTTTGCGGGTGGCCTCCCCGTGGCCGCGCTCATCGGGGAGTATGCTCAGTTGCTCTCTCGCAGCTCGAACTCTCCGCGATTGAGCTTCTTGTATGCCTCGTTGAGCTCGTCGAGGGCCTCCTGGTGGATGTCTCGCTTCTTGGCGATCTCTTCGCGAGCGAGGCGTCGGGCAGTCACGTCGTTGATCTGCATCGTGACTTCGAGATCCTCATCGGCCGCGAGCACTGCCTCCTGCACATCCCAGCGGAGGAGCTTGACCTGCTCAAAGTCCAGGTAGACGGCAACCTGAGCGACCTTCATGATTCGTCCTCGCTCGCTTTCGCGACCCCGGCTACCGCCTTCATGGCCGAAGCCATGAGCGTAGTGCCACGGTCGAGCGTCCCGGCACTCTGTAGTCCCCAGTTGTCCTTCTCGTCCGCTATCGCGCGCGTCAGGGCGTTGCCGACATTGATGTACGACTCAGCGACCGCGCGGGGCCTCCGGTTGGTGGAGCCTCCGACCTCAGCTGTCCTGTCTGCGAGCAGCGCCTTGAGCGCCTCACGGCCGGCGTTTTCAGCGAGCAGGACCGCAGCGATTGCCGCGTCCATCTGATCAAGCTCGACGGTGATCCTCTTCTCGAATCGCATAGTCTTTCTCCTTCCGTTTAGCGGTGTGGTTAGGCGACGGGCGGCATGTCGGTCGTCGTGGCGACGATCTTCCTCTCGATGGATGCGCGCGCGTCATCTGAGATAATGGCAACGTCCAGAGCATCGACGACCTTCGCCATCAGCGCGGCCACACGGACAAGCTCGATCTTTGCGGCTCGGATAGCGACGTCGGTGTGGAGCCTCTCAACTTCCTCGTTGTCTAACTCAGCTGAATAACTTTCCTCCTTGAGGAAGTCACGCAGCCAGACGATGTCGTCGATCTCGAGGGTGAGAGACACCAGATTTTTGTGCGGCTTCTTGCTCATCAGGCGGTCTCCTCGTTGTGCTTACGGCCCTCAAGCAGGTGGAGGATGAGCAGACCAACGCCTGCGCCGCCCATGATTGCGCCGATCATCAGAAGCAGACCGTTGGCGGTCGCGCCGGTCTTGGCGAGGCGCTCCTGCGGGGCCGGAGCAGTCGTCGGCGCGGGATCAGGCTTCGGATGCTCGGCGGTGGGCGTCGAGGTCGGGGCAGGCGTGGGCTTCACGGTGTCCGGAGTCGGATCAGGAGAGGGAGCCGGAGACGGCGCGGACTGCGGCTCATCCGAAGGAGACGGAGCCGGGGTCGGCTTCGGATCGGGCTTCGGGAGAGGTGAGGGCACCGGTGCAGGGGTCGGCGTGCTCGGGCCCGGCGTGGGGACCGGCGACGGCTGCGGCTTGGTCTTACCGTTGCCATCCGTACCACCATTAGCCGCTACAGAGGCCGTCGCCTCGAGCTTCATGCCGTTAATCTCAGCGTGATTCGTCACGCTAGTCTGGCCTTCCGGCACGGCCATCTGCTCAGGGGGATAGACGATGCAAGTCTTGACCCCGGCAGGGGCCGTGAACGTGATCGTGGTGTTGTCTACCTGGGTGGCAGTGATGATCTCAGTTGTGGCAGGGTCCCACGTGGCTGCCTTGGCGCAGCGCACGGTGGTGTTCAGTCGCGTGTCGAAGTCCTTGACTGTGTACTCGACGCCGGGCGTGGCGATCCACTTGATTCCCCACCCCACGGTTCCGTTCGAGTTCGACCATCCGAACTTGATGTTGGATGGCTCGGCGTACTCGTAATGTGCAGGCCCATTACAATCGCTCGTGCAGGTTCCATCACCATTCTTGTCGCCCCAAACGAGGGTCTTCACGACCTCACCGTTGAGAGTAATCGTCCCCTCAGTCGTGCCGACAGCAGCGTCTTGGAGACGAGCCCGCGCCCACCAGGTGCCCCTCACATTCGTCTTGTCGGCGTAGGCGGCAGGTACCTCGGTGACCTTGCAGGTCAGCGTCGCCTCGTTGGCTTCACAGTTACCGACGACAGAGCCGTCATCGAGCGTGAAGGGGAAGGACGCGTTCCAGGTAAACGGTGCACCGCCGGTCGTCGGCACGGTCGAGACAGTGAAAGACTGGCCGACAGCCAGTCTATCCACGGCCCAAGTGCCCCCGACGCTGACCTCCGAGGAGGTCTGTCGAGACGCGGACGTGGCTTTCGTGACCTCTGCCTTGATCTCGGGGATGTTGTCGGCTGCGGCGTAGGCCGCGCCGTACGGAAGCGCAAGGGCTGCGATGGTGAGGGCGGCGGCTGCTGCCCAAATCTTCTTCTTCATCGGTCTGTCTCCTTCTTGGTCTGTGTCTTTCTGACTGATTGGTAGTATGTGAGGCCGCGCGTCGCGCGGTTCTTGGAGTCGTGAGCCCCGGTCGGGTAAGCGAGGGCCCGCTTCCTGGCCTGCCGCACGATCTCCCGTGCGGCCTTGTCGTGGCAGGGCCTGTCGTCGGATGCTTCGAGGCGGAGCGGCAGCGGTGCTGTGCATGTCGAATCGCTCATCACTCGACCCCCACAGGGAGGGAGGCGACTCGCAGTACCTCGAGGACGACGCGGATCTTCTTCCGGTCGAGATCGACGACCACGCGCGGGGTATCGACTGCGAGGCATCCGTTGACTTCTGCCTCGAAAATCACGTCCTGCATCGCCAGGCACATGATGTGCGGCAGCGAGTCATCGCCGGACGGGTCGTAGTAGGTGAAATCCGCCGTGCGCTGCAGGAGTGTCGTGCCCTGCGCGCGAGCCTTGCCCGCGTCCTTCGCCATGCGCGCCGCGATGTCCTCGAGGGTCGCCGCGCGAGACGAGCCGCGCCAGACGATCCATGTCAGGACGACCATCGCAGCCAGCAGGGCAATGCCGAGGCCAGCCAAGATTTCCGCGCTCACAGCGATCCCTCCCGCCACTCTGCGTAGACGAGGATGCCGCCGACGATGGCGAGCGCGACTCCCGGGAAAAACAGCCACTCGGGCCAGCCCTCCGGATTGTCGAGGCCACGCATGCCGAATGCGATCACGAGCGCCGCCGTCACGCAGACGCCTCCGATCAGTGACTTCCACGGCCACAAACGCTGGCCGCGCATGATATCCTTCTTCACGAGCATCTCCTTCTATTTGCTCCCGCGCCCCGCGTCGCAACCGCAGGGGCGCACTTTTTTGCCTTCTTCGCCGGTGAACTTCACCAGCTCGCTTGCGGGGATCCTGAGCAGGCCCCCGACCTTGAACGAGCGGATCGCGCCCGACGCGATCAGCTCACGCACACCGGAGTCCGACGCCTCAATCAGCTGCGCGAATGTGCGCACCCGGTACGCGACCGGCTCCGGCGCTTCCCGCTTCATCGCGCGTCACCACGCTCAGCGGGAGAATCCTCGTCGGCGGAGCGCAGAGCACACACGCCGCGCGAGCAAGCGCGGCATCGCTCCGCCGACGAGGAAGAATTAGTCGCTTCACGCCTACGGCGGTCACGAATATCACCGAGGACCTCGGCGACCATGCCCGAGATCAAGATGACCAGGCCAAGACAAGCGGCGGCGGTCAGCGCGACCGCGCACCCCAGCATCACGCTTTGGCATGTCATTCCTCGTCACCGCCGTCCCAGTCGACGCGGCGAGCCTGCAGGATGATCGATCCCGACGCTGCGTCCTGGATCGCGTACCCACCCGACGAGGCGCCCTCGTCACCACCGCGAGCGCGGTACATCAGTTCCCAGGCGGGGACTCCGAGAGCTTCACCGATTTTGTCGAGGTCGACGGCGTTGAATCCCCTGTGGCCGTTGAGCCGCAGTGAGATGTACGGGCGCTTGAGGCCCGTTTTGTCTGCGAGCTCTGTGATTGTCATACCGATGTGGGCCGCTTCGTCGCGTATGACAGTGGCGAGGCGATCAGCGTGAGTTGCCGTCGTTTGCATTGCTTCTCCGTGTTCGTTGTTGCGAACGGTTACGCATCAAGTATGTTCGCAACAACGAACGTTGTCAAGCGGATTTGCAAAGTGTCGTTCGCATGTGCGAACATTGAACGTATGGGAAATGCACTTATCGCAGCGAGGCTAGACGCCGAGATTGCTCGATTGCTTTCTGAGCAACAAAAATTTTCCGGGGTCAGCCTCCGCGAGCTTTCACGCTTGTCAGGCGTCAAGCTCACCCGGCTCGGCGACGTCCTCAAGCGCGGCCGCGCAGCCACTGCAGGCGAGATCGAGCGGATTTCCGAAGCGCTCGGCCTCGAAGGCTGGAAGGTGCTTTTTGCCGCCCAGACAGGTCGCCCATATGCCGAGGCCGACGACGCCCTCGCTGAGCGTCAGCGCTCGGAGAGCGGCGTTATCTCAACGTCTGTCAATCGCGACTAGAAATTGGCATAAACGCCGCCCCTATTCGCGAGAGACTCGGTCACCGGTACAGGACGCTTGCGTTTTCGTGCACAAGCGTGTTGTGAGCGTCGATCACGTCCTCGCGCTTACGCACGCCCTAGGCGTCAGCGAAGGGGCGTAGCTCGTCGAGGTATGGTACCGACAGATGTGACATAGGAGTCTCATCATGTGGCCCCTCGTCCGCTTGCTCACATTACCGAGTATCTTTTGAGACACAGGCCACCCTCTTTGAGGCATCTAATGATGTGCCCCATGACCCGGCATGCACGCCAGCGACGGTGAGGAACGATCCCCCGTCGATCACCAGACATACGGAGACCCCCATGCTCGACTTCACTGCCATCGATTTTGAGACCGCGAACTCCAAACGCGCGTCCGTCTGCGCTGTAGGCGCGACTCGCGTGCGCGACGGGAGAATTGTTGAACGCTTCGACCAGCTCGTCCACCCGCCTCTTGGGTACGACGAATTCAGCGAATGGAACATCCGGGTTCACCACATCCGCCCAGAAGATGTCGCACAATCGCCCTCATGGCCCGAAGTTGCACCCCGTCTAATCGCGTTCATTGGGGACGACATCCTGGTAGCGCATAATGCGAGCTTTGATTCGTCCGTCATGGTCGCCGCGTGCGAAGCAACAAATCTGCGATGGCAGGTGCCACAGATCGTGTGCACGCTCGAACTCGCCCGAACCCACCTGGAACTGCCAAGCTACAAACTCCCTCGAGTATCGAAAGAGCTCGGACTCCCAAAGTTCACGCATCACGAGGCGGGAGCCGACGCGGACGCTGCAGCGCACGTGCTTATCGCACTCGCAGCGAGGCTCGGAGCAACCAGCATCGCAGAAGTACAAGCCGCTGCCCCAGCCAGCAAATCCGCCGCAACACGAGCGCTGCCGGACTACATTATTCCCCAGGCTCGTCAGATTATGGCCGAGCGCGGATTCCTCGGGGACCTTTCAGAGCTGAAACATCCCAACGGACGCGCCAATAACGGCGAGCCGTGCGTAGTTTGTGGGCAACCGGTTCCCCACAATATTCACTATACGAAACGCGACCGGCATACATGCTCTGACAAATGCGACGCATCGCTCAAACGTCGAGCGCAGCGGGCACTCGACAAAGTAATGCACGACATGTAGGGGAATAGGAACTGCCAGCCGACAGTTCCCCGGCGCCTGAACCGACGCCGACGCTGCCCTCGCTGACGCAACGCTGCCCCTAGCCGTGAGAGGCCCTGTCATCGGCTAGGGGCAGGATCTGCGCGCTGGTAGCCCGCGCATCGGCCGGGGCTGCGCAGCTGCGAGCCGCGCGACCCCTAAGTGGACAGGGCGCACCCCGCGTCGGGCCGGGGCCTGCAGTGCCTATCCTCGATATAGAACCACCTAGCTCCCCGAAGGGGCCGAGTGATCGGTTATCGCCAGCCTATCAGCCCACACGCACATTTGCGTCCGGGCAGAGCTCAGAGACATTCCCGCTCCTGAGCGCGTATAAAATGCTCCAAAACGGTACTTTTCGACGCGCTCAGACAATCGCAGTGCCGCGAGCGCATCACCGCCGGTCGTTGCGCGCTTCCATGCGTGCGACCAACTCGCGCTCATAGTCCTCATCCGACCGCTGATATCGTGCGGCCATGCCCGGATCGGACCAGCCGTATCGTGTCATCAGTGCGCGCGTCGTTGCGCCCGCTTGCCCGTACCTCGTTGCTGAGTAGTGACGGAGTGCGTGCCAGCCGCCCGACTTTCCGGTCGGGATGATGATCTCGGCGCGCTCCTGCGCGGCCGTGAGCATACGCGTCAGCGCCGTATCGCGCGCGTAGCCGGAGCCGGACGGCGCGGGGAAGATAATCGCGCCCGGCCTCTCGTCGACGTGGTGACGCAGGTGCTCGCGTAGCACTGTCGCCGTAACTGCCATGAGCACTACCGTGCGGACACCCGCCGTCGTCTTTGTCGGCCCTGGCTCCATGTGCCGGCCGACGCGATGCAGAGAGTGCTCGACGTGGATGCTCATGCCGCCGTCCGCGCGCTCGATGAGTGAAGCACGTGTGAGCGCGAGCGCCTCATTGATCCGCAGGCCAGCGTCCGCCAGCAGGACAACCAGTGCTCGATACCTCGCGGGCATCTCGGCCGCGAGCGCGGCGACTTCGGCGGGGGAGTAGAGGTATTTCTGGATGGTGCGGGCTTCGCGCGCGCCGCCCTTGATGCTGAGTGGATTTGCGGTCAGGAGGGTGCGGTCGTCGGTGACCGCACTATTGAGGAGCGCGCGCATGGTCTCGTAGGAATTCCGCCGCGCTCCTGGCTTGGCATCTAGGTCTTGCCACCACTGCGAGAGCTCTGCAGTGGCGAGGCTTGCGAGCTCGCGATCTCCGAGGTAGGGGAGGATGTGGCGGCGCAAGTCTGATCGGCGCTTGCGCAGTGTGCCCGCTGCAGCGGCGCGCTCAAGGTCGGCGACCCACATGTCGGCCCACTCGGCGACTGTCAGACCCTTGAGTGTCCGCTGGCGCTCCTGCTCTGCCTCTCGCGCTGCGACGGCGGCGGGGTGCTCCCATGTCCCCGCGGCGATGGCCGACCACTGCGCGGCTAGCCAGATCTCCGCCTCTCTCTTCGTCGGGAATGTGTACGGCGCGGAGATGCGGGGCGCGCGTCCGGGGCCGGTATAGGTAGGATCATCAAAGCGGGCGCGATAACGTGGCTTCGCGGCGGTGCCCCGCTTATCAATGGTGCCGAATGATTGCCTGCCCATAGTGTCCGCCCTTCGCGCTTGGGTACAAGATGGGTACATGCACAGCATAGCGGACGGGCTATGCGGGATATATGGGACGTATAGAAACGGGGCAAAAAACGGCAACAGGTCGCTAAATTCAGGCTTTTCCGCGCGTCCGCAAGGATCTTCGCGCAGCCTGATCTTTAATTCCCCCCATCTCCAC
>OGSE01000178.1_pt1 | contig 31818 bp, 28 predicted proteins | sample 1573791 | NCBI WGS metagenome assembly OGSE01 (sample SAMN03295813, study PRJEB24534) | human gut metagenome | isolation source: fecal sample 3 from infant 2 | host: Homo sapiens | place: USA: Pittsburgh, PA | collected 2014-07
CCTAAAGGCTTCTTGTTTAATGGAAGGACACTACGGACTTGATGACCTATACATCTCAACTCCAATTAGGGTTGGAAAAGATGGTATAGAAGAAAAGTTTGAGCTTGACTTAACAGAAGAAGAATTGGGTAGACTTAAAAAGACAGCTGGTGTGATCAAGGATCATATTGCAAAGTTAGACCTATAAGATTATAAAATTAGAAAGAGTTGATTTTTTGAAAATCAAAGAAAAGTTTAGACAGTTTATGGTGGGCAGGTATGGTCAAGATCAATTGGGCAGGTTCATCACTTCCCTAGCTCTTGTCCTCTTGATTATTAATCTCTTCGTAAAGAAGGCAAGCCTACCAACTGTTGCCCTTGTACTTATAATTTATTCCTATTACAGGATTTTCTCTCGCGACATCAATGCAAGGTACAGAGAAAATCAAAAATTCTTAGACAGCGTTGAACCACTTAGGAGGAAGGTCTTCACTTCCAAGACTAGGTACGACAATAGGAAGACTTACAAGTACATCAAGTGCCCTTCATGCAAGTTAAAGATGAAGGTCCCAAGAGGCAAGGGCAAAATAAGAGTTACATGCAAGTCATGTGGCAATAAGTTCATAATTAATTCTTAAAAGTTCCCTTAGGGGGACTTTTTTATTTTCTCTTATTCTTAAGCTTTTTGTAAGTTTTTAATTTTTTATTAGTGTTATAATTAACTAAAGGAGTGATTGCATGAAGAAGAAGTTTTTATTTATCCTATCTTTTCTTTTACTCTTCACCAGTGTCTACGCTAGTGAAAGGAAAAAGATGACTCTTGTCATCAATAACATCGTCTTCGAGAAGGATTTCGTTGTTAAGAATGACAGGATTCACATTCCCCTTAGGCTTGTCTCTGAAAACCTAGGAGCTGATGTTATTTGGAAGGGCGACACAAGGCAGGTGGAAATTATTAACAAGGGAAAGAAGATTGTCTTCTACATTGACTCTAAGGAGTACAGGATTGATGACATGGTCTTTACAATTGACTCGCCAACTTTTATCTTAAATGACACTGCTTATGTGCCTACTAGGGCTCTTGCCAATGCAATGGATTCCAAGCTTGAATGGAACGAAAAAGAATTTTACTGCAGCATCAATAATGGCTATGAGAGAGATGCCACTCGAGACCCTGACCCTCTTAAGGACGGCAAGGATCTTGCTCTTATTAATAAGATAAGAAAGGTCACTGACCTGGGCGACTACTTAAGGGATGGTGTCATGAGGGTGGAAGAAGTTCAAGACGGCAAAGTCTATGAATTATTTTTAAAGGACTATGAAAAGAAAAATTTATCTATGAGGTTCATCTTTGATAAGAATAATAATTTAAAGTTTTATAAGTTTGACTACTTCCCTAACGAAAAGTATCCCTTCTTGGAAAAGCATTTGAATGAGAAGGAGTCAAGAAAAGTTGCTCGTGAATTTATGAATCTTGTGGGAAACAAGAAGAGATTTTTAAAAGCTAAGGAACTTAGCAAGGACCAAAGGGATTACCTTCCAGACCCTGGCACTTATATCTTCTACACTAAATCTGGTGAAGTCAATGTAGATGCAAGTGGCGGTTTCGTTTACGCTTATAGCAAGAATTAATGTTACAGAATTATTAAAATTTTTAAAATGATTCTCTATTTTACTCACTTTAATTGATTTATCAATTAATTTATGTATAATAAGGTTAACTTATATTTTAGGAGGAAAATTATAATGAACAAGAAATTAACATCACTATCTCTAGCTGGAGTAATGCTACTATCTACTGCTAGCCCAGTTTTCGCTGAAGCTGAAAATGCTATGAAAGAAGCTAAAGAAACATCTAAGGTTGAACAATTAGCTAAAGACGCTAAGGAAGCTGGAAAAGAAGTAGCTAAAGATGCTAAAGAAAAAATGACTGAAGCTAAAGAAAAAGCTGAAGAAAAAATGACTGAAGCTAAAAAAGATGCTAAAGTAGTTAAAGAAGAAGTTAAGAAAGACGTTAAAGAAGTTAAAGAAGAAGTTAAAAAAGAAGTAAAAGAAGTTAAAACTGTTGACGTTAAGGCTACTACTCAAAAGGTTAAACTTGACGGAAAAGACGTTGTTATCTACGGATACAACATCGATGGTTACAACTACTTCAAACTTAGAGACTTAGCTGCAGTTCTTAAAGACTCTAAGGCTAAATTTGGTGTTGAATACAAGGATGCTCTTGTAACTTTAACTAAGGGTGCTGACTACAAGGTTGCTGAAACTGACCAAAAAGAAGTAAAGGCTATGTCTAAGGGTATGCTTACTAACGACAAGGTAATGGTTGGCGACAAGGCTCTTACAGCTACTGCTTACAAGGTTGATGACAGCAATTACTACAAGTTAAGAGATCTTGGCGAAGCTCTTGGATTCGGCGTTGATTTTGACAAGGCTACTAACACTGTTCTATTAATGTCTGAAAAAGAAGTTAAAGAAGAAAAAGTTGCTCCTAAGTTAGAAGAACTTAAAGAAGCTGTTAAAAAAGAACTTGTTAACGAAAAAGAAGTTCGTGAATCTGAAGCTTACAAGAAAGCTGACGACAAAGTAAAATCTAACTTTGAAAATGCTGTTGCAGCTGCAAAATCTCTACTAGCTGATGAAAAAGCTACTGCTGAACAATTCACAAATGAACTTAAGGCACTTGTTGAAGCTAAAGAACAACTTGGTTTCAAGGCTGACGTTAAAGTAGAAGAAAAGAAAGAAGTTAAAGAAGCTAAAAAAGAAATGGAAAAAGACGTTAAAGATGCTAAAAAAGAAATGAAGAAAGACGTCAAAGAAGCTAAAGAAGAAGTTAAAGAAACTGCTAAAGAAGCAAAATAATTTAACTTAAATTAAAAGACCATGGAAACAAAAATCCATGGTCTTATTTTTTTACAATTTTTTTTATTAAATGCTGTAATCGTAGTTTAAAATCTTTGATCTTGCTTCACTTACAAAGTAAAGAGAGCCTGTGATTAAAATCAAGTCTCCTTCTTGGTAAGACTTTTTGTAATAAGCTAGGGCTTCATCAATTGTCATGACTTGACCCTTAAGTCCGTACTCACTTGCCTCGCTGCTAAGTTCATCTGGGCTTGTTCCCCTCTTGTAGTCAAGATTTACAAAGACAACTTCATCTGTGTAGGAGGCAATTTCTTCTAGCATTTTCTTGTGTTCCTTGTCTGCAAGGATTGACATAATGAGGTGGAGTTTTTTAAATTTAAAATTGTCTAGGGACTCAACTAGTCTCTTGATTCCATCAAAGTTGTGGGCTCCATCAAGAATTATAAGTGGGTCTCTTGAGACAATCTCCATCCTTCCCTTCCAAGTTGATCTTTTTATTCTCTCCTTGATGTCTTCCATAGAAATTTTTAAAATTCCCCTCTTGTTTAAGAGGTAGAGGGCGTAAATTGCTCCAATAGCATTTTCAACTTGGTAGTCGCCAATTTGTGTGAGATTAAATTCTTCAACTTCATCTAATTTCACTTTGAAGTCAATCCCCTTGAGGTCAGATTTTAAAATCTCGCTTGCAAGGTCCTTGGTGTAGAAAAGTTTTGCAGATTTTTCTTTTGCTTCTTTTTCTATAACTCCAAGAATTTTTGGATCCCTATTAGTTGTTACTACAAGGCCTCCTTCTTGGATGATGCCAGCCTTAGCATCTGCAATTTCTTCTATGGTGTCGCCAAGGTATTCCATGTGGTCCATGGAAATTGATGTGATAAGAGAAATTAATTTTTCACGACTTGTGAAGATGTTTGTAGAGTCTGCTCGTCCACCCATGCCAACTTCAAGAATGGCAAGGTCAACCCCTTCCCTTTCAAAGTAGATGATTGCCATAATTGTCAAAAACTCAAAGAGGTTTAGGTCCCCATATTCTTCTACAATATCTTTTTCACTTTCAATTATAAACTGGCCGATTTCTGCAAAGTCAGCTTGAGAAATTTCTGCATCGCCAATTTTTATCCTGTCGCAGTAAGTTATGAGGTGGGGAGAAACAAAGGACCCCACCTTGTAGTCTTCTTTTAAGACATCTTTTATAAAGTTAACTGTTGATCCCTTGCCGTTGGTCCCAGCAACGTGGATGACTTTTAAGTTCTTGTGTGGTGACCCAAGCTTTTCTAAAAACTTTTTGATCCTCACATTACCCTTGGACTTGAACTTGCCAATCCTGGATTCAATATTTTTTACAACTTCTTGGTATGTCATAGGTTCTTTTCTACCTTTGCAATTTGCACTTCAATTGTCTTTAGGATTTCTTCGTACTTAGTAACTTTTTCTTTTTCTTCTTCAATAAGTTTTTCTGGCGCCTTAGAAACAAAGCCTTCATTAGCAAGTTTACCCTTGGCTCTCTTTAGTTCTCCTTCAGCTTCCTTTTTATCTTTTTGAAGTCTCTTTAGTTCCTTTTCAAAGTCCACAAGTTCCTTTAGTGGAAGTTGGATTTCTGCCTTGTCGAGAACTATAGAAATATTTTCTGAATTCTTTTTGCTTTCGTCATCTGTAATTTCTACAGAGTTTGAGTAGCCAAGATTTAGAAGAAGTCCCTTCATTTCTTCAAAGATTTCCTTAACTTCATCGTCCTTCGTGTAAACAAGAGTGTTGGACTTCTTTGAATTTTCTATATTCATTTCGCTTCTTGCATTTCTTATTTCACGAATGGCATTTTCAATGTATTCTGTTGCCCTTTCTTCTTTTTCAAATACAAGGTCTTCCCTGTATTCTGGCCAAGCTGCAACAATAAGTGCTTCCTTCCTATTAGGTAGGGCTTGCCAAATTTCTTCTGTGATATATGGCATAAATGGATGAAGAAGTTTTAAAATATTTTCTAATACATAAAGAAGAACCTTTACTGTGTTTGTTTTTTCTTCCACATCGTCAGAATATAAAACTGGTTTTACAATTTCAATGTACCAATCGCAGAAGTCGGACCAAATGAAGTCGTAAATGTCATCTGCTGCAAGACCAATGTCGTACTTGTCAATTTTTTCTGTAATTGATTTTATAACTTTTTGTAGCTTTGAGATTATCCACTTGTCTTGGTAGTGAAGTTTATTTACATCAAAGTTGGAGTCTTCGATTTCGTCAGACATATTCATCATTAAAAATCTTGTTGCGTTCCAAAGTTTGTTGGCAAAGTTTCTATTTGCTTCAACCCTCTTAATGTAAAATCTCATGTCGTTGCCTGGAGTGTTACCTGTTACAAGGGTGAATCTAAGAGCATCGGCACCGTAGTCTCTTATGATGTCAAGTGGGTCAATACCATTGCCAAGTGACTTAGACATCTTTCTTCCTTGGTCGTCTCTTACAAGTCCATTTAGGAATACATCTTTAAATGGAAGCTTGCCAGTTTGTTCTAGGGCAGAGAATACCATTCTAATTACCCAGAAGAAGATAATGTCGTAGCCTGTTACAAGTACATTTGTTGGATAGAAGTAATCGTACTCTGGAGTTTTTTCTGGCCAACCAAGAGTTGAGAAAGGCCAAAGAGCTGATGAGAACCAAGTGTCAAGTGTGTCTTGGTCTTGTGTGTAAGTCTTGCCTTCGTGTCCCTTAGTGTTTGATGGGTCCTCTCTTGAAATTACAATTTCATCGTCAGAGTCTGAATACCAAACTGGAAGTCTGTGACCCCACCACAATTGTCTTGAGATGTTCCAGTCACGAATATTTTCTAGCCAGTTTTCGTAAATCTTTCCAAATCTTTCTGGAATTATATTTAAGTTGCCCTTCCTGTATTCTTCAAGGGCTGGCTTAGCAAGTGGTGCCATCTTAACGAACCATTGCTTAGAGATTAGGGGTTCAATAACTGTGTGACATCTTTCGCAATGACCAACAGCATTGTGGTGGTGCTTCTTGCCAATGTAGAAGCCAAGCTTTTCAAAGTCTTCTATAATTTTCTTTCTAGCTTCGTATCTTTCCAAGCCTGCGTAAGCACCAGCATTTTCATTTAGGTAGCCCTTGCCGTCCATAATTATATTTTGACCAAGGTCGTGACGAGCTCCAACTTCGAAGTCGTTAGGGTCGTGGGATGGAGTAATCTTTACTGCACCAGAACCAAAGTCCATTTCAACATAATCATCAGCGATAATTGGAATTTTTTTGTTGCCCATTACTGGGATCATTACATACTCGCCAATAAGGTCCTTGTATCTTTCGTCTTCAGGGTTTACTGCAATGGCAAGGTCTCCTGGGATAGTCTCAGGTCTTGTTGTTGCAATTTCAATTCCACCTTCCCTATCTGCAAAGGGATACTTGAAGTACCAAATATTGCCATCACTTTCTTCGTGTTCAACTTCTGCATCAGAGATTGAAGTCTCACAAGATGGGCACCAGTTGATGATCCTATTGCCACGATAGATAAGTCCCTTTTCATAAAGTTCTATAAAAACTTCTTCAACTGCGTGGGAAAGATTGTCGTCAAGGGTAAAACTTTGTCTTGACCAGTCGCAAGAAATTCCCAACTTCTTAAGTTGGTTTACAATGTTGCCACCATATTCGTGAGTCCATTCCCAAGCGTGTTCTAAGAATTTTTCTCTTCCAATGTCTTCCTTGTTTATGCCTTGATTTCTAAGTTTTTCTACAACCTTTGCTTCAGTGGAAATTGATGCGTGGTCAGTTCCTGGTAGCCAAAGTGCTGAGTAGCCCTGCATCCTCTTTGTCCTAATGAGAACGTCTTGGATAGTGTTGTTAAGGGCGTGGCCCATGTGAAGGTTGCCCGTTACATTTGGAGGTGGCATTACAATTGAGTAAGGTTTTTTGTTTTCATCAACCTCTGCCCTAAAGTAATTATTTTCCATCCAATAGTCATAGATTTTCTCTTCAAAATCCTTTGGATCATAAGTTTTGTTTAACTCTTTCATTTTTCCTCCTCATAATTTATAATTTTTGAATTTTTGCATTTTTATAAAATTAAAAAATAAAAAAGCGTCCTCCATCCCTAAGGACGAAAGACGCGGTACCACCTTAATTTTTATTTTTCAATAAACTCTCTAAAATCTTTAACGAGATAAGTCGTCTCTGGCTACTAATTTCACCAAAGAAGCAAAAAAGCTACAATTGTAAAGTTTATAAAGACATCTCAGCAAATAGTCTCTCTCTAAATATAAATTTTTACAATCCTCTTTTTTATTGCTAAATTATTTTTTTGTGTAAATTTGTGTTGGTCCATCTGCTCCACCAATTATTTCTACACCTTCATCTTTGTCTTTGTCTTTGTCAGTCTTTTTATTTTTTGTAGTAAAATAAGCTGTTGGACCATCTGCTCCGCGAATTATTCCAATAGATGCAGCTTCTTTAGAATTATGTCTATATAATACTCCTGCACCTATTAAGATAATGGCTATTACAAGAATTATTTTCTTCATTATAACACCTCCAACTTAATATAAAAGATACCACAAAAAATCTTTGAAATCAATAAAATCTTGATTATCTAGGGATAAAACCAACTTTTTTATAAACCTTTCTTAGAGTTTTATTTGCAAGATAGGATGCCTTTTCTGCTCCTTCCTTGTAAACTGATTCAAGATAAGTCTTGTCCTCCCTAATCTCTTTAAATCTTTCACGAAGTGGTCTTAGTCCTTCAACTACAACTTCGCCAAGGTCTTCTTTGAATTCGCCGTAGCCAAGGTTTTCGTACTTCTTGACAATTTCTTCTGGGCTCATGCCAGAGAAGGAAGCATGAATGTTGATCAAGTTCTTTAGGCCCGCTTGTTCATCAGAATACCTAAACTCGCCAGAGGAATCTGTCACAGCTCTTTTTATTTTCTTTCTTATGTCGTCTTCTGAGTCAAGAAGAAGGATGTAACCGTCCTTATTTGGGTCAGACTTAGACATCTTTGAAGAAGGATCTTTAAGTGACATGATCCTTGCACCAACCTTTGGAGTTAAAATTTCTGGAATTGTAAAAGTTTCAGAATATCTTGAGTTAAATCTTTGTGCCAAGTCTCTTGTAATTTCTATGTGTTGCTTTTGGTCTTCGCCAACAGGTACAAAGGAAGATTGGTAAAGCAAAATGTCTGCTGCCATTAGGACTGGATAGTTTAAAAGTCCTGCTTGGACATCAGTGTATTTTTTTGACTTGTCCTTAAATTGTGTCATTCTTTGAAGTTGTCCAAGACCTGTCATTGTGTTTAGGACCCAGCCAAGTTCTGCATGAGCTGGCACGTGTGATTGGATATAAATAATTGACTTCTTTGGGTCAAGGCCAGCTGCAAGGTAAAGGGCAAGGACGTCAAGTGTGTTCTTCCTAAGATTTTTTGGTTCTTGTGCAACAGTTATTGCGTGCATATCTACAATACAGTAGAGGCAGTTGTATTCATCTTGAAGACCAATAAAGTTTTTTAAGGCTCCAATATAATTTCCAATAGTGAGGGAACCTGAAGGTTGGATCCCAGAGTAAACTATTTTTTTATCTTCCATTTTTATCTCTCTTTCTTTTTTCTAAATAAAATATAATAAAAATACTAATTATTTCAATGAAGGTCACGAGGATGCTTCCCTCTGGCCCATAAGTTTTATCGTACAAGTTATAATTTAAAATTTTAAAATTAAGTAGGCTGTCAAAACCACTAAAGCCACTAACATTTAGTCCATAGACCATTGCCATAGAAAAGTTCCAACCTGCGTGGACTCCAGAAGTAAGCATTATGTTGTCTGAGTAGAATAATAATTTTGCAAAAAATATTCCCACCAAGATTGTGTTGAGGGTGGATAAAATTGTAACTCCCTCGTTGCCCAGGTGCAAAAGTCCAAAGAAGATTGAAGGAAATAGGATTGCGACCTTCCTTCCATACTTGTCAACTAGGAGTCTTGTTAGGATACCTCTTACCAAGACTTCCTCTGATGTGGATTGGATAAAGAAGGCAATGAAGTAGGCAAGGAAAATCAAATTTAAATTGCCTAAGTTAATTCTCTCATATCCAAGGACTCCCCTTCCCATGTCTAACAAGACATAGATAGAAATTTGCAAAAACCCAAGGAAGAGTCCAAGTCCAATATTCTTGGCAAGACCTTCTCTCTTGAAGAAGATGTAGTCAAACTTCTTCTTTAAAATAAATTTAACAAAAAATACGGCTGCCAATAATTGCCCTGTTGTTCCCATTAACATCACTAGGTTGGCATTTTTATAGTCGCTATTAAAGTAGGTTTGCCCATAAAAAATTAGGGACATGGCAAGCATGATACCACCAGTGAAGATGGCAATAGTGATTAGTAAAATAGCTACCCTTAGTATAACTTTAAAAAAATTATTTTTCTTTTTCTTTTCCATGGTCTTATCTACTCTTAATGTCTTCCCATCTCTCATTGACCACTTGTCTAACTTTTCCCTCATCTAGCTTTACTATTTCCCTATCTTTCATGATGAAGTCTCCGTCGCAAATGACTGCTTCAACATCAGATGAGTTGGCTGAGTAAACTAGGGCTGAGATCAAATTATTTCTCGGTGTGAAAGAATTTGAATCTAAATCAAAAATTGTTAGGTCTGCAAGGTAGCCTTCCTTAATCAAACCAAGATTTTCAAAGCCAAGGGCCCTTGCTCCATTTACAGTTGCCATTTTTAAAATTTCAATAGCTGGCACAGCCTTTTCATTCATGGTAACAGCCTTGTTGACTATGCCACCTATGTGCATCTCCTCAACAAAGTCTTGGTTGTTGTTTGAAGAGTCGCCGTCAGTTCCCATTGCCACAGTAATATTATTTTTCAAAAGTTTATCAACTGGTGTGAAGCCACTGGCAAGCTTTAGGTTTGATGATGGGTTGTAAACTGGGAAGAATTTTTTGTCCTTCACAAGTTCAATTTCTTCATCAGTTATGTGAACGCAGTGAGCTGCAATTATTTGGCTATCGAGTAGTCCCAAGGAGTTCACGTACTCAATTGGCGTCATCCCATATTCTTTTTTTGAATTTTCCACTTCTGTTACAGTTTCTGACAAGTGAATGTGAATTAGGCTGTCGTATCTTTCCAAGGACCTCTTAGCAATTTCTTTTAAAAATTCTGTGGAACAAGTATAAATTGCGTGAGGTGCAGGGACAACTCTAATTCTTCCCCCAGCTTTGTTTTGATAATTTTTGTAAAGGTCGTCAAACTCTTTAAGCTTGGCATCCCCTTCCCCATCAACATCTGTCATGCCACGAGTTAAGACTCCACGAATTCCAGCTTCAATTGCAGCGTCCCCAACCTTATCCATCTCATAGTACATATCGCAAAAAGTTGTCACACCCGACTTTATGTTTTCAATAATAGAAAGCTTAGAGGACCAATATATGTCCTCAGAATTTAACTTTGCTTCAATTGGCCAGATTTCATTTTCCAACCAGTCCATCAGTGCCAAATCGTCGGCATAATTTCTAAAGTAGGACATGCCAAGGTGGGTATGGGCATTTACAAAGCCCGGTGTAAGAAGTTTGTCCTTGCCCTCAAAAACTTGGTCAGCTTTAACATCTAAATCTCTTCCAATTTTTTTTATTTTATTTTCTTCTATAAGAATATCTGCATTATCAATAATTTTTTCCTGGTCTATATCTAAGTAGGAAATGTTTTTTATAAGTAAGCTCATAGTCCCTCCAATACTATTAACATTATAACAAAGTTTAAAAAAATTTTTCAATTTATTGAAATTTCCAACTCCCAGAAATTTATTTTGGTATAATGACCTTATGATTGGAAATTATTTAGAGTTCAATGTATTTTTTGACATCATCGGGACAATTGCCTTTGCAATTTCCGGTGCCATACTTGGTTGCAAGAAGAAGATGGACATACTTGGAGTTACCGTCTTGGGTCTTGTCACAGCTCTTGGGGGAGGCTTCGTTCGTGACTTGGTCCTTGGTATCAATCCACCAAAGATGTTTCAGAATTCAACTAACGCAATCATATCCACTGTCTTTTCAATTTTAGTTTTTATGTTTTTCTATTTTAGAAAAAACTTTCAATCAAGGCAGGTCATAAATTTTATGAATGAGTTCATGATTATTAGTGACACAATTGGTCTTGCTTCCTTTACTATTACTGGAATGGCAACTGCCCTTTCCCTGGGACTTGATAAGAGGTTTTTGCTTATCTTTGTTGGTTCCATAACGGGAGTTGGCGGTGGAATGATTCGTGACGTCTTGGCAGGCACTATCCCCTTTATCTTTAAGGAACAAATTTATGCCGGCGCCTGCATCTTGGGCTCTATAGTTTTTCTCCTTACGAGAAATTTTTTAGGCGACCAGGTTTCCATGATAATTTGTTTTTTTACAGTTTTAATATTTAGACTCTTGGCAGTAAAAAGAAATTGGAACCTGCCAAGGATTAGTGACTAGGAGGAATAAAATGGCAGTAGCAGAATTAACACTTATACCTATAGGAACAAAGACAACATCTGTGAGCAAGTACATTGCAGGTGCCCTTGACTCCATTGGCGAAGTTGATGGACTAACTTATGAACTTAATGCCATGGGAACAACAATTGCCCATGATGACTTAAAAGTTTTATATGATGTAATAAGAAGGATGCAAGAATCAGTTTTTGAATCTGGAGCAGACAGGGTTTACTCTGTTGTAAAGATTGACGACAGACGCGACAAGGATTACACATTCAAGGACAAAATTACATCTGTTAACGAAAAGAGAAAAAATAAATAAATTTTTAAACCTCATCGACTTTGATGAGGTTTTTTGATATTTTGTAAGTGATTAAGTTTTATGGCTTTGTAAGTTTTTGTGAATTAATATTTTTTTATGACTTAGCGAACTCTCATGACTTTATAAATTTTTGCAAGTTTATAATTATGTATGAGTTGATGAACTTTTAATAAGGAGGAAATATGTACGAGGGATTTTTGACAGATGTTAAGGGGATAAGGCTTGGCCACGCAGAAGATGACCTTGCCCTAACGGGAACAAGTGCCATCCTTTGTCCAGAAGGCTTTACGGCAGGAGTTGATGTTCGTGGTGCAGGACCTGGCACTCGTGAGACTGATCTTCTAAGAGCAGAAAACTTGGTCCAAAAGGTCCACGGTGTTTTCTTAACTGGTGGGTCTGCCTATGGACTTGACGCAGGTGGCGGACTTATGAAGTTCTTGGAAGAAGAAGGTGCTGGCTTTGACGTGGGAGTTGGTATAGTTCCCATAGTTCCCGGCGCAGTTCTTTTTGATCTTGCGGTTGGAGATTGTAAAGTTCGACCAGATTTTAATATGGGCTATGAAGCTGCAAAAAATGCAAGAGAAGATGACAAGACTCAAGGCAACTTTGGAGCAGGCTGTGGTGCCAGCGTTGGAAAAATCTTAGGCAATGACTTTGCCATGAAGTCAGGTCTTGGTCAATCATCAATAAGAGTTGGTGACCTTGTTGTTTCATCCATAGTTGCATTAAATGCCTTGGGAGATATTTTTGACTACGAAGCTGGAAAAAGAATTGCTGGAGTTTACGACAGGGAAAATAAAATCTTTTTAGACACTTGTGCCCTTTACGAAAAGCAGCTTAAAGATTATAATCAATTTAGCCCTGCCAACACTACAATTTCTGTCGTGGCAACTAACGCAAGGCTCACTAAGGCAAACTGTAATAAGATCTCACAAATGGCTCATGATGGATATGCAAGATCAATCAACCCAGTGCATACCATGAACGACGGAGATACAATTTTTACACTTGCATCTGGCCAAGTTGAAGCAGACATAAATTTAGTTGGAATTCTTGCTGCAAAGACCATCTCAAGGTCTATTGCCAATGCAATATATTCAGCCGAGGATTCTGGAGGGCTTGTAAGTTATAGGACCATCAAATAATTTGATGCAAATAAGAAGGGTATCCTCGTGAACCCTATCGGAGGTAAAAATGAATCGAAACACTGAACGTAACAGAAGGCTAGTGATAGCTGCCATGCTTGGTGCCATCACAGTTGTTCTTAGTCTCACTCCTCTTGGACTTATTCCACTTGGAGTAATCAATGCAACTACTATGCACATACCAGTAATTATTGGTGCCATAGCAGAGGGCCCTGTGGTGGGAGCCATGGTTGGACTTATCTTTGGAGTGTCATCACTCTTAAATGCAATCCTAAGGGGTGCAAGTCCCGTTGCCTTTGTTTTTTACAATCCACTAATTTCTGTCTTGCCAAGAGTTTTAATTGGGATAACTTCCTACTACTCTTACGCAGCAATGAAGAAGTTAGAAGATAAGAACTTGAGAAACTTAACTAAGGGACTTTGGGGACTAATTTCAATTTTCCTAGCTTACTTACTTTATAAGAATATAACAAGCGGTGGGTCAACACTAAATATTACTTTTGTAGTAATACTACTTGCCCTTTGCCTTGGATTTTTTATTTATTCTTTCAAGTCAAGCGAGAAGGACTTTCCTATTGCCATTGGTGCCTTTGTGGGATCAATGACAAACACAATCCTAGTCCTTGGTGGCATTTATGTAATCTATGCCAAGAGATATGTTGAGGCTCTTAACATTCCACTAGAAAATGCAAAATCTGCAATCCTTGGTGTGTCAGTTACATCAGGAATACCTGAAGCTATCCTATCTGTTATTATTACTACAGCAGTTATAAAAGCTTTGAAATCAAGAAGGGGTTAATATGTTACTTGCAATTGATATAGATAATAGGACCACAGACTTTGGAGTCTTCGACCAAGAGAAGTTAGTTGATAAGTTTTCAATTACAACTGACAGGAATAGGTCTGTGGTGGAAATTAAACTGATGATTAAACTCATCTTAATGGATAAGAATATAGAACTTTCTGACATCCATGAAATTATAATTTCTAATGTTGTGCCAGAGCTTTCATCTTCTTATGAGATGATTGGAAGAGAACTCATTGGCAAGAAACCAATTTTTATTTCTGCTGGAGTTAAGACTGGTTTAAATATAAAGTGCGAGAGCCCAAGAGAAGTTGGGTCAGACAGAATTATAAAGGCAGTTGCTGCCACTAGAAAGTACACAGGCAACATAATAATAGTTTCTGCATCGTCAATTACAACAGTTGACTATATCAATGCAAAAAAAGAATTCCTGGGAGGACTAATCCTGCCAGGAATCAACTTGCTTCAAGATTCACTTGTGAGAGGTAGCGCCAAGCTCCCTCATGTAGAACTAAAAAAGCCTGATGACATAGTTGGAAAAAATACTGAAAAGGCAATTCAGGCTGGACTCTTCTTCGCCTACAAGAAGGCAGTCCTCGGTATAATTGATGAAATAGTGGAAGGCTATTCACTTAATAAAGAAGACACAAATATTTTAATCACTGGTCCCTATGCCCATCTCTTAGATCTATCTAAGTACGACTTAATAAGAGATGACGACCTGGGCATCTATGGACTTAAAATTATTTACGACTTAAACAAAAAGAAGGCTTCATGATTTTGAAGCCTTCTTTTATTACCTATATTTTTCTAAATCTTTTATATCTACTTGATGGAAGCTTACCTTGAAGTCAGAAAGGTCTACTATCTTTTCCATGGTAGAACGAAACAAATTAATGTCCCCAGTTATATAAAAGTCAATTGTCCTATTAGGAATCTCTTGGTTGTCCTTTTCAATTTTTAAAATATTCATGGCATCTAGGACAGTCTTGTAGGCTGGGTCAACCATCAAGACCTTCTTACCTTGTTTCTTCAAAATTCTCTTAAAGGAATCTTCAACAAGAGGATAGTGGGTGCAGCCGAGAATCATTGTGTCGAAGTCGTAGTCTTCGAAGTAGTCTAAATATTTTTTTACAATTCCGTCCATGTATTCTTCTTCAAACTCTCCCCTCTCAATGGCAAGAGTGAGGTCAGGACAGTAAACAGATCTTAATTCAATAGATGGGTCCATAGACTTTAAGACCTTGTCATAAACTCCACTTTCAACACAGGACTTTGTTGCGACAAGAGCAACCCTCTTGGTCTTAGTTCTCTCAAGGGCATTTTCACTACCTGGTTCAACAACACCAATTATTGGATACTTATATCTTTCATTGGATTCCTTGAGGCCATGACTTGTTGCAGTGTTGCAAGCAATAATTGAAAGGTCAACATCAAGATCCTTGAAGAAACCCATGACTTCCATTGTATAATTTTTTATTTCTTCGTTAGTTCTGGCACCGTAGGGCATCCTAAGAGTGTCGCCAAAGAATACGAAGTTTTTATTTTTTATTTTATTTAAAGCAACTTTTAAAACAGAAAGTCCTCCGACTCCACTATCATAAAAGCCGATCACATTATTTCCCATTAAATCACCAACTCTTTTATATAATACTATAAATTGTGAAAAACAAAAAGAAGAATATAAATTCATTGTTAATAATTGTATTTATAAAAATTTTCTTCTTGTCATGAATTTTATATTTTAAGCCATGTGATTAATTATATAAAATATCATACTCTCTATCAAGTTAGGCATATTGTTAATCTTGTTTATTTTACTTTGTCCAGTCTTTTTTTAAGCAAGAGTGTATAATTTTTCTATCAATCGGCAAATTTATATCCATAGCTTGCTCCATATTCAATAATATTATAAAAAACACCCTTATAAAAAGAGTGCTTAAGTATTAGTTTTTGTATTTTTAATTTTTGGCGATATTTACAATGGCTTCAGTCAGTAACTTAGAAAAATTCAAATTCAATTTATTCCCTAGATCATTGCTCCACTTGGGTATAGATAAGGTCTTTTTTACAAGTTCTTGGCTACCTAAATAGTCCTTTAAATCAACATAAACGAGAGAAACAAAGGACTTAGAATAATCATAGAAGCCATCAAAATCATCATCATCTTTAAAAGGAAAATCATCTTCAATAGACAAGTCACTTATGGCTGATTGTTTTGGCAAAGTATCTCCGCCTTCTATTATAGAGCTAGCCATTATTCCCAAGTAGTCACTTGCCATTAACAAAGCTTCCTCTATTGAATTGCCTTGAGTCCCTGCACCTCCAATGTCTGGCATATAAACATAGTAACCCTTCTCTTCTGGACTATAATAAAATATAGCTGGATAAGAAACTAACATACTTACCACCTCTCTTAATATAAGAAGTAGGGCTATTTTAGCCCTGCCTCTTTTAGTATCCCACGCTCGGTTCCCTTTTGGAGTTCTCCATGTGGGATAATGATTGGTCTTTTGATGCCAAGTTTTGTCATCTTTATATGACTGCCCTTGCCACCCTTAACTACTTCGAAACCATTCTTTCTTAGTAGCTTGACCATTTCATCTTGTGTCATCGGCATGTATACCTACCTCCTGACAGCCTTATTTTACCACGTGTTATTACGTAGTGTCAATATGAGACTTTAATTTATAAATTCATCTTCCACTTCCACATCTTTTAATCTACCAAATTGACTTTATCTGTAGCTTATACTCCCTCTAGACTTTAAAGATCTACAAATTAAAATAAATTTGTGTGCAGCCCACCAAAATTCAAGGGAATTCATGTGAATTTTATGTATTTAAAAATATAAAGAAAAAAGCCTGCGAAGATTAAATTCACAGGCTTTCAAATGGTGCACCTTTACGGACTCGAACCGTAGGCCCACTGATTAAGAGTCAGTTGCTCTACCAACTGAGCTAAAGGTGCATGAGTATTAACTTGTGTGTACCATCAGTACAACAAAAATAATTATAATTAAAAAAAACACTCCTGTCAAGTGTTTTTTTTAATTATTTTCTAAACATTCTATAGTCAGCTTGCTCTTCAAACATTTCGTAAATTACTTCAATTGTTCTCTCGCTAGCCTTCCTAGCTTCCTTAGGTTTTTTCTCTTCGATTAATTTATAAATTTTTTGTAAGTTATCGTAGTGTCTCTTGTAATTTTTCTTGTCTCTGAAAATAAAATTACCAAACCTGTAAAGTCTCTTATTGACCATAGTCATTACCTCAATAAGAATTTCATTGTTAAGTGACCTTACAAGGGCCATGTTCCACTCGATAATAAGATTTTGAGCAAGTTCTTCTTCACCATTTTCAATGGCGATCCTAAGATCTTCGTTGACTTCTTCGAAGTACTTGGTCTTATCTGTCAATCCCTTCTCTGCTAAAAGTTCAACACAAAGAGGTTCTAAAGATTTTCTAACTATATAAAGATTCTTGGCTTCCTTGACAGAAATTTTTGAAACAATATAAGATTTTCTTGGAAAGCTAGTAACAAGACCATCCTTCTCCAACTTCTTCAATGCTTCTCTTACTGGTGTCCTAGAAACGTCGAGTTTAGAAGCGATTTCCATCTCAATAAGCTTATCCCCTGGAAGTAATTTGTTCTTCAATATTTTTTCTTTTAAATCCCTATAGACCATATTGCTAAGAGACTTTTTATTAGCTTTTGTATCCAAAAATCTCACCTCCTACATCCTAAAAATGTTTTCCTTCAGTCTAGGAAATTTTCTTTTTTCATTATACCATAAAGTTGGTAGTTTGCTATACGTTTATTTTCAATATTTCATGCTTTTCCAAATGTTTATCCCTTGCCATTTCGGGTAACATAATTGTAGGCAAAATTAAAACACACTTTAATTGGAGGAATATAATGAATAAGAAAATTTTAATGACAACACTTGGACTAGGACTTGCACTAACACTTACTGCTTGTGGTCCAAAGAATGAAAAAGCAGATAATACTAATGCAAAAAATAATGCAGCTGTTGAAGCGAACGCAAATAAAAATGCAAACAAGAAGGCTGCTGATGCTCAAACAAAGGAAGAAACAGCTATTAATAAGGGTGCAGTTGCAAACTTAGATAGAGGAATAGCTTTTGACGGCTTCAAAAAACTTCATGCTAACGCAAAGGTTGAATCTTTCCAACTTGAAGTTGAAAACGGAAAAGCTTACTACAAGGTTAGCGGCTACGACGCTGAAAAAGAATACGAAGTTACAGTTGACGCAGTGACTGGTGACATTGTGAAGGACGAGTTCGAAGCAGAAAACACTTCAGCTAAGACAGCTGACATTCAATTAGAAATGATTGAAGCCGTTGACAAGTATATGGACGAAGCTTTAAAGGATGCTGGCCAAGGCTTTGAAGCTGGCGAATACGAAGTTGAATTCGAAGACGGCAAGTATGTAGTTACAGTTGAAGTTGTTAACGGAACTAAAGATATCTCTTACACTTACGACTATGAAACAGGTAAGCTTATAGAAAAAGATATGTAAGATAAAATTTAAATTTTAAAGAGGGCTCGTCCCTCTTTTTTTGTTGATTTTTTTTATTAGCAAGTATATTTGTTGTGGCTCTTTAAAATTATTTTTTAACCATTAATGAGTTTGTACTTTTCAAAATTTATTTCAAATTTATTTCGACTTAAAAACTTTTATCTTACAATCGGACATAAAAAACTACCCTCTCTAGTGAAAGGGTAGTTAGGTCTTATTTTAAATTTTTATATCTCTGTAAGGCATCTTTGTAAGCAGAGATTATTGCCTTGGTAGAAGAAGCGTTGTATCTTCTTTGGATTTCATCGGTGATTATCTCCTGGTCTTTGATGTTTTTGTCAGTAAAAATATCCTTTATAAACTTGCGAGTTAGTTCAAGGGTTGCATTGCTGTCTGAATCAATAATTTTTCCATCTTCGTCCACTTCGAAGGCCAAGTAAAAGACTCCATAAATTTTTGTGATGGCATTGTCTGAATTTGTCCTAGCTTCTCCTGTGAGATATAAAGTATTCTTCATCTTATTCTCCAATTTCCTTATAGATTTTTAGAGAAATCTCTCCTATAATCTCTTTTGCAAGGACATTGGACTCTGCTTGGTTTACTAAAACAACTAGGATGTAATTTTTATTTTTTGTAAAAAATATTCCACCGTCGTTTTCCAAATTATCCAAGTCGCCACTCTTATTTGCAATTTTTAAATCTTCTGGAAGGTATCTTTGAAGCCTATCTCTCTCCTGCTGCCTCAAAAGAATATCAAGGGCAAGCTCAGAGTAGTCTTCATTAACAAAGTTCTTCTCATAAATCATTTTTAAAAGTTTTAAAATTTCATTAGAAGAAGTGAAGTTGTCCAAACCCTTTTCCTTTGCAAGAGAATCCATCATCTTCCTCTGAAGGATTGTCTTCTCAAGTCCAAGTTCATGACCAATTTTATTTATTTCTTCTCTTCCAAGAAAGTCTATTAAAATATTTGTGGCTGTGTTGTCACTTACAATTATCATAAGAGTCAAGAGCTCTCTTATAGAAAATTTGTGGTTCCTATAAAGTTCCTTTAATATCCCCGATCCATCAACTCTTTCATAATCATCAAGACTTATGGTGTCTTCAAGATTAAGTTTTCCCTTATCACATTCATCAAAGGCCTTTAACAAGATTAAAAGCTTTATCATACTTGCTGAAGGAACTTGTTTGTCTCCATTTATGGAAAATCCTTCTCCAAGGTCTAAGTCGTAAAAGGATGCAGAAATATTTGCGGAACTTTCTTCAACTATATTTTCTATTTTATTTTGTAATCCCTTATAGTTTATCATATGAATACTTTCTTTTCTATAAGCTCTAGCTCAATAGCTTTAGGATTTGTCCCATTCCAATACCAAAGAAGTTACCAACTGCTGCTCCTAGTACTCCCATTAGGACTCCTATACCTGCATATGATGCGTCATAGGCAGAGGCTACTATTGGAGCTGATGCTGATCCACCTATGTTTGCAAGGGATGCTGTTGATACCATGCAAAGATCCCAGTGGAAGATTTTTGATAATAGGTACATTAATACTACATGTACTACTAGGATGAATACTCCGTATACTACCCACATTGGTGCAGAGATTAGGTCTACTACTGATGCTGTTGATGCTAGTAGGGACACTACTGCGTATAGGTATACGTTGGATAGTTCTTCTACTGCTGGAAGTTTACCAATTTTTGTTAATGCACAGATTAGTCCAAGTACTGTTACAAATAGGGTTGTTATTGTTCCCTTATCAAATACTGCTAAGCCTGCGTTTGTTAATGTTTCTGATAGTTTTGCTCCGACAAATTGTGATACTGCTGATACTATTAGTGATAGACCAATTAAGAATATCCAATCTGCTGAGTCTGCACTTCTTTTTTCTTTTGCAACTTCTGCTGCTGCAGCGTCTGCTACTGCTTGAAGTTTTGATGTATCTGCTTTTGTCGCCTTGTTCCACTTTGGTGCGTATCTTACTGCTAGTAATAGTAGGGCTATCCATAGTGAGTAACATACTGTGTCAAGTGCTAGGGCACATGAGTAGGCTCCTGCGTCTACTGGAAGAGCTGCTTGCATTGCTGCCATGTTTGCTGATCCTCCAACCCATGATGCGAATAGGGCTGCTACTGCTGCCCATGTGTCTGTTCCTAGGGCATGTTTGAATATTGGGTATCCTATTAGGAAGCCTATGAATAGTGTTAGTGAACATCCTAGGAAGATTGCTACCATTCTTCCACCTAGTTTTGCAAGTTTTTTAAAGTCACAACGTAGTAACATTACAAAGATCATTGCGTATAGTAGGTTGTTCTTTAGGGCTGAGTATGTGTCTGAGCATGCGTCTGATGCGTATAAACCCATTGTACAGAATACCATGTTTAATACATATATGAATACTAGTGGTGGTACTACATTAAATATTTTCCATTTTGTGTATTTTTCTAGGGCAAGTAATGCTCCTGCTATAAACATTAAGAATGCTATATAAGTAAATCCATTTGTGATAACCATAATTTACTCCTTTCTTTTTATTATTTTTACTTTTTATTTTTGATTTTTATAATTTCTATTTATATGTCTAGGTATTTTATACCTCTTACTGATTTTATTCCTAGTCCATAGTCATCATTTACAGTTACTTCTTTTTCATTGAATACTGCTCCGCCTTCTATTGGATCTTCGGAACATAGGACTGGTCCATCAAGGTCTATTTTTGTGATAATTTGTTTTGCACATGCTAGGTGGACTGCTGCGTTTACTGATATTTTTGCTTCTAGCATGCAACCTATCATGCATTCTACTCCACATAGTTCTGCCATGCTTGTTATCTTTAGAGCATTGTAAAGGCCGCCGCACTTCATTAGTTTTATGTTGATTAGGTCTGCTGCCTTCATGTTTAGGATTGTCATGGCATCTTCTGCTGAGAATACACTTTCGTCTGCTAGGACTGGGACTATTGAATGGTCTGTTACATATTTTAGGCCTTCATAGTCGTGAGCTTTTACTGGTTGTTCTACTAATTCTATGTCAAGTAGTTTTTCTTGCATTGAGTCAAGTATCCTTACTGCTTCTTTTGGTGACCAAGCTTGGTTGGCGTCGATTCTTATTCTTACGTCTGGTCCTACTGCTTTTCTTATAGCATCTAGTCTTGCTACGTCTAAGCTAGGATCTATTCCAACTTTTACTTTTAAGGTGTCGTATTTTCTTTTTACTGCGTCTATGGCGTCTCTTGCCATTTCTTCTGGGTCGTTTACAGATATTGTTATGTCTGTAGTGATCTTCTTCCTTGAGCCTCCCATTAGTTTGTGGACAGGAATTTTATGTAGCTGTCCATAGAGGTCCCAAAGGGCCATGTCGCATGCTGCTTTTGCACTTGTGTTTTTAACTATGCAAGAGTTTAGAACCATCATTAGATTTTCGAAATCATCTACATCTCTACCAAGAATTGTTTTTATTATGTGGTCTTTGAAGGCTCCTATGATGGAGTATTGTGTCTCTCCTGTCACTGCTCCTGTTGGTGGTGCTTCACCATAACCAATATGACCTGTGTCGGTATGGATCTCCACTATTATGTCTTCTACGCTGTCAACGGACCTCAAGGCTGTCTTGAAGGGCACCCTCAAGGGAACAGATAAAATTCCTAATTTTACATCTGTAATTTTCATTTTTTACCTCCTTCTCCTAACTTCAAATAACAAAACTAAAAAACAATATAAAAAAACCCAGCAAAATAAAAAGTATTTATCTACTGGGTCTCATAAAGCTTTTTGATCTACTGTAATAGCTCATGCAAAATGAAGCAGTTAATATATATTTGTGAAAACATTTTACTATCATTCGTAAGCTTTGTCAATATGATAACGCGTTGAAGCTTGAAAAATTTAAAATTTTTTGCATAAGATTTTTAATTTTTTAATATGTCCTAAAACTTTATAATCAATCGAACTTTTAATTTTTAATTTGTCTTTAAGCTTATTAATCAATCGCCCTTTATTTTTTTATCTGTCTTAAGACTTATTAATCAATCCCTCTTTATTTTTTTATCTGTCTTAAGACTTATTAAACAATAGAACTTTCATATTCTTATAAAGACAAATAAAAAAACTCTGGCATCTCTACCAGAGTTCTTATTAAATCTTATTCAAATTTTCCGTGACAGTTTTTATATTTTTTTCCACTTCCGCATGGACATGGATCATTTCTTCCAACCTTTTTTTCTTTTCTAACGAAAGGTTTTTGTTTTCCGTCATCAGGATTTACAGTTTCAACTTCCTTTGCCACCCTAACTCTTTGAACTCTTTCAGGGTTAACTACGTGGTAAAGCATCTTAACTGTGTCTTCTTTTATTGATTCGTTCATTGCTTCGAACATGTCAAAGCCTTCTTCTGCGTAGGCTCTTACTGGGTCAGTTTGACCAACTGCACGAAGTCCAATTCCCTTTCTTAATTGATCCATTGCGTCGATGTGGTCCATCCACTTTTGGTCAACATTTTGAAGAAGGGCAACTCTTTCAATTTCTCTGAATTTTTCTTCGCCGAATTCTTCTTCTTTTTCAAGGTATTTTGCATCAGCAAGTTCTTTAAAGTAAGCCTTTAGTGAATCTACTGTAGGATTTTCAAGTTTCTTTAAGAAGTCTTCTTCAAAGTCAAAAGTAGTTACACCAAAGTTTCTTATTGATTCAAAGTCAAGATAGTTCTTGTTGTTGTCATCTAGCTTGTTGTAGAAGTCAATTGTCTTATCGATTACATCATTTCTCATTGCTATAATGTCGTCTCTTAGGTTTTCGCCTTCAAGAACTCTTCTTCTTTCTGCATAGATTACTTCTCTTTGCTTATTCATAACGTCGTCATACTTTAGGACGTTCTTACGAATACTGAAGTTGTTACCTTCTACTTTTCTTTGAGCTGACTCGATTAGTCTTGTAAGAATTTTGTGTTCAATTGGTTCATCTTCTGCTGGATCAAGTTTAAGCATTGTATCCTTGAATCTGTCTCCAGCGAATAGTCTGATTAAGTCATCATCAGCTGAGATGTAGAATCTTGAAGAACCTGGGTCTCCTTGACGACCAGAACGACCACGCAATTGGTTGTCGATACGTCTTGACTCGTGTCTTTCTGTACCAATGATTCTAAGTCCGCCAACTTTTTTAACTTCTTCAGCTTCCTTGTCAGTTTCAACCTTGAACTTTTTAACAAGAGCTTGATAGTCTTCTCTTGCCTTTATGATTTCTGGATCATCAGTCTTGAAGTATGAATCTGCGTATTCAAGCATTTCTTCTTCCATGCCTTGTTTCTTAAGTTCCTTCTTTGCAAGATATTCTGGGTTACCACCAAGTACAATGTCGGTACCACGACCAGCCATGTTTGTGGCAATAGTAACTTGACCAAAACGACCTGCTTGGGCAACTATTTCAGACTCTTGTTCGTGATTTTTGGCATTTAAGACGTTGTGCTTAATGCCTGCACGTTTTAAATATTTAGAAAGCGCTTCAGACTTGTCAATTGATACAGTACCAACTAGGACTGGTTGTCCCTTTCCATGTGCTTCAGCAATTTCTCTTGTAACTGCCTTGAACTTTGCATCTTCATTTATATATATGTGGTCATTGTCGTCTTCCCTTTGTACAGGTTTATTTGTTGGGATTTCAACAACGTCAATATTATAAATATCTCTAAATTCGCCTTCTTCTGTCATGGCAGTACCTGTCATACCAGAAAGCTTGTCATACATCCTGAAGTAGTTTTGGAAGGTAATTGTTGCAAGAGTTTTTGATTCAGCTCTTACTTCTAGTCCTTCTTTTGCTTCAATAGCTTGGTGTAGACCTTCAGAGTATCTTCTACCGTACATTAGACGGCCTGTAAATTCATCAACAATAATAACTTCGCCATCTTTTACAACATAGTCAATGTCTCTGTGCATTGTACCTGCTGCCTTAAGAGCTTGGTTAATGTGGTGAGATAATTCCATATTTGCTGCATCAGATAAGATTTCAATGCCAAAATATTTTTCAGCCTTAGTAATACCCTTATCAGTAAGAGTTGCTGTCTTATCTTTTTCATCTATTACATAGTCAACAGTTTCTTCTTCGAATTCCCTGTTAAATCTTTCAAGATCAATTTCATCTTGAGACTTAATTCTGTGGCTAAGAGTGTTAACAAAATCTCTTGCTCTAACATATAAGTCAATAGATTCATCGCCTTGACCAGAAATAATAAGAGGTGTTCTCGCTTCATCAATTAAGATAGAGTCAACTTCGTCGACTATACAGAAGTGAAGTCCTCTTTGAACCATTTCTTCCTTATATATAACCATGTTATCTCTTAGGTAGTCGAAACCAAATTCGTTGTTAGTACCATAAGTGATATCAGAATTGTAAGCAGCTTGTCTTTCCTCTTGGTCCATGTCGTGGATAATACATCCAACACTAAGACCTAGGAATTCATAAACCTTACCCATCCAGTCCCTATCACGGCTAGCCAAGTAGTCGTTGACAGTAACAACATGAGTACCCTTGCCTTCAAGGGCATTTAAGTAAGCTGGTAGTGTAGCAACAAGTGTCTTACCTTCACCAGTTTTCATTTCTGCGATTCTACCTTGGTGAAGAATAATACCACCAATAACTTGAACCCTAAAGTGCTTCATGCCTAGGACTCTCCAAGCAGCTTCTCTTACAACAGCAAAAGCTTCTGGAAGTAAGTCATCAGTTGTTTCACCATTCTTAATTCTATTTTTAAATTCTTCAGTTTTTTCTTTAAGCTCATTATCAGAAAGTTTTTCCATCTCGCCTTCGAGACTCATAACTTTATTAACTAGGGGCTCGATCTTTTTCAGTTCCCTATCGCTGTAGGTACCAAAAATCTTTTCCATTAAACCCATTTTACCACTCCTTTTACCTGACGTATTATTCTATCATTAAATGGCATATTTTACAATAAAAATCCCGTTCAATATATCTCTATAAATTATATTGTTACTATTATTTAATGTCAATATAAATAGGCTAATTACTTAATTTAAATCAAATCCCTTCAGCTGAAACTATACAAAATTAAAAATTTATTATAAAATGGACTAAATGAAGAGGAGGTTAATATGATACTAGTAGTTGACTTTGGCGGCCAATACAACCAGTTAATAGCAAGACGAATAAGAGATCTTAACATTTACTGCGAAGTTGTACCCTACAACAAGGCCTTAAAAGAATTAGAAAATAGAAACAATGTAGAAGGAATAATATTTACAGGTGGACCTAACTCAGTCTATGAAGAAGGCGCACCACAAATAGAAAAAGAAATCTTCGACAAAGGCATACCAGTACTTGGACTTTGCTATGGAATGCAAATCATGGCACACACACTTGGTGGCGAGGTAATAAAAGCACCAAATGAAAGAGAATTTGGAAAAACAGAAATCGAAACAAAAGAATCACTTATCTTTAAAAACTTATCAAAAGAAGAAACAGTTTGGATGAGTCACGTAGATAGAGTTAGCCAAGTGCCAGAAGGCTTTGACGTAATAGCAAAAAGTAAAAACTGTCCAATAGCAGGCATGGTAAATGTAGACAAAAAACTTTATGCCCTACAATTCCATCCAGAAGTAAACCACTCAGTTCACGGCAAAGAAATGTTAGAAAACTTTGCAGTAGAAATCTGTGGAGCAAAAAAAGATTGGACAATGGAAAACTATGCAAAAAAATCCATCAAAGAAATAAAAGAAAAAGTTGGCGACGGAAAAGTCCTCCTTGCCCTATCAGGTGGAGTTGACTCATCAGTAACAGCAGCCCTACTATCAAAAGCAGTTGGAGAAAAACTAACATGTATCTTCGTAGACCATGGCCTAATGAGAAAGAACGAAGGCGACGAAGTAGAAGAAGCCTTTAAAGACTCAGGCATGCACTTCATAAGAGTGGATGCAGAAGAAAGATTTTTAAATAAACTAGCAGGCGTAACAGACCCAGAAAGAAAAAGAAAAATCATCGGCGAAGAATTCATAAGAGTCTTTGAAGAAGAAGGACAAAAAATAAAAGCAGTAGACTTCCTAGCACAAGGAACAATTTACCCAGACGTAATTGAATCAGGACTAGGCGACTCAGCAGTAATAAAATCCCACCACAACGTTGGCGGGCTACCTGACTTCGTAGACTTCAAAGAAATCATTGAACCACTCCGCATGCTATTTAAAGACGAAGTACGTGACCTTGGAAGAGAGCTAGGACTTGCCGACTACCTAGTAGACAGACAACCCTTCCCAGGACCAGGACTTGCCATAAGAGTAATGGGCGAAATCACAAAAGAAAAACTCGACATACTTCGTGATGCAGACAAAATCTTTAGAGACGAATTAGAAAAAGCAAAACTCAAAGATATCAACCAATACTTCGCAGTCCTAACAAACAACAGAACAGTAGGAGTAATGGGCGACTTTAGAACCTACGACTACACACTAGCCCTTCGTGCAGTATCAACAACAGACTTCATGACAGCCGACTTCACAAGAATCCCTTGGGAAATCTTAGATAAGGTGTCAAATAGAATAGTAAACGAAGTAGACCATATAAATAGGATTGTATATGATATAACATCCAAACCCCCAGCAACAATAGAATGGGAATAATCGCAAAATTTTCTGAAATGGTTTGATTACAAGCTATATAGAGAATGAAAAATGGCTACTGGTACTCATATGGTACTGGAAGTAAAAAAGAATAAATTGAATAATAGTTCCAAGTGGTTTACATTTGGACAAAAAATTAGATCATAACTTAAGTGTTATGGTCTTTTTTATTTGATAGGTTGTACAATTAAAAGCGACATCTAGTATAAAATAAATTTAAAAAATCAACTAAAAATATACTCAACATATGAAGAAAAAGAAATTTATATTATAGACCTAGAACAATTTAGAGATTTACAATGGTCACTTTCAAATGCAACAAATAATATAAACCAGACCGTAAAAGCAACTAATACAACGGGAGTCATTTATAAGAAAGATATAGATTATATGAGAGAAAAAATAGAGAAAATATCCAAGGAGTTGTGGGATGTGCATTCACTATTATTAAGGAGGGAATGAAAAAATGTAGAAATTATGATAATATTTAAACTTCTAGTTCAATAATTAAAGTTTTATAATACTACGATATGCTCTATTTCTATAGGAGTGTATAGATATTTAAATGCAAAAAATGTATCAACCCTTACCCTTATGTCAGGATTTAGGTTGATACACAAAATTATTTACAGCCCCCAGTTAAATATAGACAATCAAGATTAACTAGTAATTATCATTTAATCTTAAATTAGTGCGTTCGATTTTAAATTGTACAAATAAGTGTTGACAATCCAAGGTGTAAAAGTTCGAGGCAAGTTGACCCGATGTGTAGAGGGGCAATAAATTGAAAGTTATTTATTATCAATCTCAAAATTTTTTTTTAGCATTTCCAGACTTTGATAAACGATTTCATATTGTTCATCTGTCCATTCTGATGTCAACTTCTGATTAAATTCTTTTAATGCTCTACTTAAAGGTTCATATTTTAATCGTCCTCTTTCTGTAAGATGTATTTTTTTGTTTCTTTTATCTTTAGGGTCTGTTTCTCGTGTGATATATCCTTTTTGCTCTAATGATTTAACCATTCGAGCCGTACCAGCCTTATCTACTTTCACAAGCTTTGTTAATTGATCCTGAGTCAATCCATCCTGTTTTGTAAGTGCCATGTAATAAGGCTCTTCTCCGACACTTATGTCAAATGGAACAACTACATTTTTTAATTCTTGCTGAATACATCTCGATAAATAAGTTATAAGTTTTCCGATACTTTTCTCCACTTTATGCCTCTTTTCTTCTTAAAACTTTGTCCAATATCACATTCCAAAAAATACTCGAAAAATATCCTAATACAACATTAATAGGAAATGAGGAAAAATATATTTTCCAGAAATTCTCATCATATCCCTTCATTCTTAACAATCCGCTTACAGACATAATTGTAGTAAAATATATCGCTGGAATTATTGATGAAAGAACTAAAAAAACAATATATGATTTTCCAGTATATAGTTTCTCTGTTACTTTTGCACCTATAAGTCCAGCCGGAAAAATCAAAGATGCTATACTTGCAACTATAGATTGCAATAACATCATTAAAAGTATAGACGGAAAAACAATTTTTCCAGTATTCATCTGAGACATAATGCAACTCATTGTGCTCCCCATCAATATAGGGAAAATATAACGTTTATATTTCATTACTCTTACATCACTTTTCATAATAAGTGAAGTATACCACAAATTAGTTGATGCGTCAACTAATTTGTTTTTAAGTTTATATCTCTTAAAATAATATTTTAGTGGTGAATTTCGTAGTAAATACTGTTTCTATAAATTTTTCCTTTCAAAGGGTAGCTGGCGGCAGCCAGTGCAGGGGAAGCGTAGCGTCCTCTTTTTGATTTGGAACAGACCATGACTGCGGAAAATCACAGCCCTCTGGCGAGGAGCCTTCGGTCTTTTTTTATTTTACTTACATATTTTTATTTGTGTAAATCTCTTGTATTTTATTATTAATAGATATATATTTGACCTATCTAGGAGGTATTATGAAAAATTTTTGGTCTTATGACATAGATGATGCGTTGAAGGAATTAAAATCTGGCCGTGATGGTTTAACTAGTCAAGAGGCTGCCAAGAGGATTGAAACTTATGGTAAGAATATTTTTGATGAGAAGAAGGCTTCTTCTAACTTCATAATCTTTTTATCTCAATTCAAAAGTCCTATTACTTTGATTCTTATTTTTGCTGCTATCTTGTCAATTTTTTTAAAGGATTATTCTGATGGCATCATTATTTTAATTATAATTTTGATTTCTTCTCTCTTGAGTTATCTTCATGAGAGCAAGGCAAAGGACGCTGTAAAAAAACTCCTTTCTTCTGTTAGTGTTACGTCATCAGTTTTAAGAGATGGAAGTTTTAAAGAGTTAGACAATGCTGATCTAACTCTTGGTGACATAATTAAGGTTAAAACTGGTGACATGATCCCTGCTGATTGTTTGCTTATTGAAAGTAACTCTCTTACCACTGATGAGTCAAGCTTGACTGGGGAGACCTTCCCCGTTGAGAAGTCATGCGGAAAGTTAGATGCAAGCACAGGTCTTTCTGCTAGAAAAAATTCTCTTTGGATGGGGACTCACCTTATTAGTGGGTCTGGCAAGGCTCTAATTGTCAACTTGGCAAAGGACACTGAGTTTGGAAAAATTACAAAATCTCTTATTCAAAGAGATTCTGATACAGACTTCGAGAAGGGTATTAAAAATTTTGGGAATTTAATCTTGCACGTTACGACTATCTTAATTGGTTTAATTTTCTTGTTTAATATTGTTTTAAATAAGTCCTTTTTAGAATCATTCATGTTTGCCCTTGCCCTATCTGTTGGCCTAACTCCACAAATGTTGCCAGCTATTATTAGCGTCAACTTATCACAAGGTGCCAAGAGGATGTCTGAGCAAGGCGTTATTGTTAAAAAATTAAACTCCATTGAAAACTTTGGTTCCATGACAGTTATGTGTTCTGACAAAACTGGAACTATCACTCAAGGAAAAGTTAAACTCCACTCTAGTCTTAACTTTGCTGGAGAAAATTCTGAAGAATTAAAAAAATTTGCAGGTCTTAATTCATACTTTCAAGAGGGCTATGCCAATCCAATTGATGAGGCTATCTTAAGTGACAAGTCAGAAGATTTTTCTGCCTACAAAAAACTTTTTGAAATCCCCTACTCTTTTGAAAATAAACTCTTGAGTGTCATTGTGAAAACTAATGATGATTTTTCAAATAAAAATTTAATGGTCACTAAGGGGGCCTTTGAAAGCATCTTTAAGATTTGCAAGACTTATGAAGGAAGTGATGGTTTTATTGGTCCAATTGATGATATGGTCTCTAGTTTAAAAAATTCTTTCAATAAGTATTCAAGTCAAGGCTATAGGGTCCTAGGTCTTTCATACAAATTTTTAGATGACTCTTGCGACCTCGAAAAAGAAGCTGCCCAAGATATGATCTTCAAGGGTTTCTTGCTCTTCATTGACCCTTTAAAGGAAGACATAAGAGACGTCGTTAGCCAAATGAATAAGCTTGGAGTTGCCTTAAAGATGATAACTGGAGACAACCAAGAGATTGCAAAAAATATCGGCAGTCAAATTGGACTTAATCCCGAAAAAATTTTGCTTGGAGAAGATTTAAGCTCTTATTCCATAAGTCAGCTTAACAAAAAAGTTTTGGATATTGATATATTTGCTGAAATAAGTCCTAATCAAAAGGAAAAAATTATCAGGGCTTATAAGGAAGCTGGCGAAATTGTTGGCTACATGGGAGATGGCATCAACGATGCTCCTGCCATAAAGGTAGCTGACGTTGGCATATCTGTTGACACTGCTGCCGACACAGCCAAGGATGCAGCTTCGATTGTTCTTTTGCAAAACAGTCTCACTGTCCTCTTGTCTGGCATTAAGGAAGGAAGAAGGACCTTCATCAACACCTTGAAGTATATCTTTGTCGCTACAAGTGCCAACTTTGGAAATATGTTTTCTATGGCAGGCGCAAGCCTCTTCTTAAAGTTTTTGCCCCTCTTGCCTAAGCAAATTCTTCTTACAAACTTGTTAACTGACTTCCCTTCTTTGCAAATTGCATCGGACTCTGTTGATGAGGATTGGTTGAAGAATCCTGTTAAGTGGGACATGAAATTTATTAAGAGGTTTATGGTTGTTTTTGGAATTATATCTTCCCTATTTGACTATGTGACCTTCTTTGTTTTAATTTATATTTTTAAGGCCAAGGAAAGTTACTTCCAAACAGGCTGGATGTTAGAGTCTGTTATCTCAGCTATGGTGGTTATGTTAATCGTAAGGACTGCAAGACCAATTTTTAAAAGCAAACCTTCCAAAAAATTAATCCTCGCTATAGTCTGTGTCGGCATCCTCTTAGTTGGAATAATTTACAGTCCAATTAACTCCTATCTTGGTTTAGTTGACCTTCCTATCAAGGCCCTACTTGCCATGTTTTTAATCTCCTTCGTCTATGTTTTGGTGGCAGAAGCGTTGAAAAAAGAATTTTATAAACGCAACTCCTTTTCAAGAAAATAAATTTAAAGAAAACAATCTTAATAGCTTAGAAAAATTCAGGTCGAGTTAACTCGGCCTTTTTTATTTTCAAATTTTAAATTTTTGTTCTCTCTCGCTTGTTTTAAATTTATTATGATATCCCTCTTCTTCCTTTCTTATAAGTCCCTTTCAATTGACAACTGGGCTAAATAATTGTATAATCGAAAAAATTACTTTTAACATTTTTACTTATATTTATAAGCTTGTTCTGTAAGTTTATTTTTTCAATTCAAAATTTTATTATTAAGTAGTTTTGATTAAATAATTTTTATGAACTCAAAAGTTTTTTTTGTGTTAAAAGTTTTTCTTAATTTTACAAAAAGGAGAAAGAGATGAAAGTCGCAAAATTTGGTGGCAGTTCGCTTGCCGATGCTCGTCAACTGAAAAAAGTTAAGGATATTGTACTGGAAGATGAGGCTAGAAAGTACATAGTAGTTTCTGCGCCTGGAAAAGGAGTTAACAACAATCACAAGGTCACTGACCTTCTAGCAATGTGTCACGAACTAAGTGCCCACGAATTAAATTTTAATGAAGTTTACAAGATCATCGAGAATGTT
>OGSE01000189.1_pt1 | contig 29334 bp, 30 predicted proteins | sample 1573791 | NCBI WGS metagenome assembly OGSE01 (sample SAMN03295813, study PRJEB24534) | human gut metagenome | isolation source: fecal sample 3 from infant 2 | host: Homo sapiens | place: USA: Pittsburgh, PA | collected 2014-07
TATGTAGGTAAAATAAAAAAGAGAGCTTATGCTCTCTTGTAATTGATTATTTGAAGGCATGCTGTAAAGTTCCGAAACAATATCCGCTTTCCCCTTCATGATCTAGTCTGTCTGACTCTACTACATCTGCCTCCCAGTGACCTAACTCTTGCCTCGTCTATATTTCTTTATTGAGAATTATTTAGTATAACTTCCTCTACTAACTTTTATTTTAGATGAATTCCTCTTGTGTTGCTCTTCTTAGGATAAATTTTCCATTAAAAAATCAGTTATTTCCATCACTGACTCTTTATTTTTTCAAAGGTCCTTCCACCATCTTTTGAAATGTAAGTGGTCTTATTATTATTTATGTCATTGAATTCCAAGTGGATGACGCCATCCTTATCCATCCTTCCGGAAACCTTTGGACTTGTCTCTTCAAGTTCAGATAAAAATTTCATCTTGTCGCCAGAAATTTTTACGAGGAACCAGCGTGACCTTGCTCCTGCCCTGTCAACTTCCAATAGACCGTAGTCAGAATTTTCTATCTTTATGGCGTCAGAGGCTTCAAAGTTTTTTAATAGCTCTCCCTTGTTATCTTTTACTACTTCCTCTAAATCTTGATTTTTATTTTCTTCCTCTGATCTCTCACCATCAAGACCTTCCCTTCCATAAATCAAAATTTTTAAAATATCCCTTGTCTCTTGATCCTTAATCTTATTTAAATCAGAAAAATTATTTTTAATTTCATCTTCACTTAGCTTATCCATGGTGATGATCTTTTTTCTGTAGACTTCATAAACTGGGTCAAACCATCCAACATTTAAGATGTAAAAATTTTCATCATCGTAGGCAACTTGTCGATTTTCTTTTCCCGCAAAAGCAAAGACCATAAGTATATAAGCCATTGAGATGATACAAAGTCCTATTAAGATTAGACCCACAAGGACCTTTAAGTATTTGTTAAACTTAAAATTTAAAATCTTATAAATGGAAAAAATTTGTAGGCCAAAGAAAACTAAAAAGTTAAGACCAAGTATGACGTTGTTAATTATTGGAATAAATTCAATTTTATTAATTAGAATTAAAGTCCCAAGGACTTGCCCAAAGGAAAGTAAGTAAAGAAAAATATATAAAAATTTTTTATTTTTTAAAGTCATAGGCTCCCTCTTAATAATCTTTTCTTACATTATAAGTAATTCAAAAAAATTTGCAAAAAAATTAGGAGAACTTGTCTCCTAATAATTTTACATATTATCTTTTACACCAACAGCAACCATCCTTGCCTTGGCACGAACTTCGCCGTCAGCTTCCATTACCATGTTTACAATTACCTTTCTCTCGCCGATTTCTTCAGCAGTGGCAGTAACTGTAACTTCCTTGTCCATTGGAGTTGGCTTTTTGAAGTCCACTTCAAGTCTTGCCGTTATAAATCTTCCAATAACTGTGTTCTCATTAAGTTCAAGGCCAAGGTCTCTGTGCTTAAACCAAGCAGCAGAAGCAGTGCCGTGGCAGTCGAAGATCATGGCAATCATTCCACCAAATAAATTGGCAGGAACTCCCCCAGTGTAAACGGAATCAGGAGTAACCTTAGCGATGCACTCACTTCCATCTTCAGATGGATAAGATCTTAGGTGCATACCCTCGTGGTTTTTAGGTCCACAACCCCAACAGTATTGAAATCTTTCGCCGTAAGTTTCTTGAATGGCAATTTTTTTATTATCTGACATAATATCCCCCTTGTAATCTCATTTGTAATTTTATTTTATCACACTTATGATTACTTTTCTCTTTTCATAATTTATTTGTTGCGTTTCAAATTTTCCAAAAGAATACTTTCCTTCTTTTATGCTATAATCTAATAAAAAGGAGGATTGTTATGAACAAAAAATTATTTGTCGGCATGTTGGCTCTTAGTCTACTTCCAAGCAGTGTCTTTGCTACATCTAGTCCCAATTTATTTATCGACGGACAAATTCAAAAGGCTGATGTAATAATAAAAGACTCTAGGACTTTTGTCCCGCTTAGATTTATTTCTGAAAATCTTGGCTACAAAGTAGATTATTTTAAAGAAAGCAAGGGAATTAAAATCTCCAATGATTCTCATGAGCTTAACTTAAAAGTTGACTCAAGCGAGTACGAGAAAGATGGCAAAACAAGTCAAATGGATGTCAAGACTTTTATAAATAATGATAGGACTTTTGTCCCTCTTAGATTTATTTCCGAAAACTTTGGCAAAGAAGTTGGCTGGGACAATGATTCTAGGTCTGTTTACATTGGCAAAAAGCCCGCCGTATTTCCTAAAGTTCAAAAGTCTAATTACGAGGTAAAAGAATACCCAGAGTTTGGTTTCAAATTATTCCTTCCGAAAAATTCTGAAGATAAAATTGAATTTAGACCTAGCCAATTTGAAAAGGGAATTGCTGTTTACTCAAAAGAAGTAAACAAAGCTGGAAAAAAACTTGGATATGAAGATTTGGGATACCTTGGAACATATATCTTTAGAAGTGAAATAAATGAAGATGATTATACTTTAACAACTCTTATTTCTGGTTCAAAGTATTTCATTGGAAAAATTTTAGTTGAGGATTTTATTCAATCATCTGGAAAGTTATATGACGAAATGATGAAATCTTATGATTTAATGGATAGGATTATAGTTGCTCCTTGTGGAAACAAAATACCTGAATTTTCTTCTGTAAAAGCTGATATTATTGACGGCGAATTTGTCTATAGCTTTGGAAACCCAAAACTATCTATAAAAATACCTGAAAAAGATCTTAATAAATTTCAACTTGAATTCTTCGATTCTGGTATTTCTTTTTATGATGTAGATAATTATAGGCAATATGGTGGATTCATTAGAAGTATTTCACAAGCTAAAGAGTTACTCGAAGAATCTAGTAAAATAACAAAAAATGGAAACATGATAGTACAAACTTTTGACGCAAGAGATGTTCAATACGATATGAATCATAGAAATGTCTACGAAGAAAAAGCGAACATCATTTTAAATAAGGTAAAGATCAAAACTCAGTCCGCTGAAAATACAATGAATGGATTTACCAACAACTCATTCAATCAATAATAAATAATAATTTTTAAAAATAAGGCAAGATATTAATTAAAATTTTAGTATCTTGCTTTTTTTATTTTATAAGAAGATTAATCAAGTCATCAAATAAAAGTCCCAGGCGAAAAAATGTCCCTTTGAAGTCTCTCCACTTCTTCTTCTAGAAGCTCTCGCCCCTCATCTCTTATCTTGTAATATTTTCCCTTCTTGTCTACTTCAACTCTTGTGATCAAATTTCCCCCTCTAAAAACTTGCAATACTTCAAGTTATCTTTTGCAATTATTTCGCAATGATTGTAGCCCTTCCAAATTTTTACTTTAACCTTGGGAAGTTTTTTCTCAAGGATTTTCTTTGAATCCTTTAAATTAAATTCTTCTGACCCGTAACAAAAAATACATTTTTCTTGGTCTGCCTTGGATAGCTTAGGGACTTTTGCATAAACAAAAGTCTTGACAAGGTTGGTCACACTTTTTTTATCCATGCCAATAAGAGTGTCTGCAATAATATTGCTCCACTGCTTGCCATAAAATTTTTCAATTTCATCTAGGGCGAACTTCCTATCCTTAAGAGCCTTCTTTTGCTTATCCATTACAAACTTTCTAGCCAAAATTTCCTTTATTTTGGATCCTTCTGACAGAGAACAAGCTTCAAATATACACTTATTAAATTTTATTTTTTTTGAATTTAATAAGTTTAAGAGAACAAGTCCGCCCAAGGATGCCCCCAAGGCTAAGTCTATTTCTCTTATGCCCTTTTCTAATAGGTAGTTTTCAATTTTTTTCGCTTCAATCTCAGTCGACTTAAATACTTCCTTCGACTTGCCATGACCTGCGAGTTCTGGAATTATATATCTATAATCACTTGGCAACTTATCAGCTATTAAATTTTTCATGGCCTCTGCAGTGAATCCCAGAGGATGTATAAGTAGTATTGTCTTTTTATTCTCTTTGTTTACTTCTATAAAATCCATTTACCTAACCCTTGCTAAAGTATTTTTATGTCTCCTCTTGACTAGATAGACTTGCTTTAAATCATTGCTAAAGTTCTAAGGGAATTATATGTTAAATAAAAAATATTTTCAATCTAGTACATATGCTTGCAACCTCTATCTTGTTAGCAAAATATTAGGCTATCAAAGTAGCTTAGTTCTTTGACTATTAATTTATACTTGCCCCTTTTCCTATCTGTAGTTAGATAATTAAAAGCATCCTAAGCTTGTCTTTAGATAAAAAAAGATTCATGCAAAAATCTTGCATGAACCTTTAAAATTCAAAATCTAATTACATGTTAGTAAGTCCGCCGTCTGAAACTAAAATTTGTCCATTGATATTAGATGCTTGGTCTGATGCAAGGAAGAGAAGATTTGCAGCAATTTCTTCTGGGCTTGCCACCATCTTGTCAAGCTTTGGTCCCCTCATTACAACTTCAATTCCCTTTTCGTCGACATCATTTAAGTTTTCTAGAATTTCTGTTGCTATTCCACCAGGTGCTACAGCGTTGCAGCGAATTTTGTCATTGGCATACATGGCAGCGGTGTTTCTCACTAGGCCATGGATGGCACTCTTGGACATTGTGTAAGCAACTCCTGCCTTGCCACCTCTTACACCTGCTATTGATGTTGTTGCAACAATTGAACCTCCATCTTTCATTAGAGGGATAGCAGCCTTAAAGAGTCTAAAGGATCCCTTTACATTAACTTCAAAGATCCTGTCAAAAGTTTCTTCTTGGCAGTGAGTTACAGGTTCAAACTTATCCATTATGCCCGCGTTGGCAATGAGGACATCTAACTTGTCATTTTCATTTTTTACCTTTTCAAAAAGTCTATCCACATCTTCTTGCTTTGACACGTCACCTGCCACTGGAATTATTTCTCCCTTGTAGCCCAAAGACTTTGCTTCTTCAGCTAGAGCTTCCAACTTTTCCTTTCTTCTTGCAAAGGAATAAACTTTTGCCCCTTCACTTGCTGCCATAAGACTTGCAGACCTACCTACACCAGATGATGCTCCTGTAATAACAAGAACCTTATTTTCAAATCTCATAATATCCTCCTTTATTTGCTTTATTATAATACCATTGTAACAAATTATAAGTTGCTTTTTTATATTAATTTACTTTTCTAAATTCATTTCTCAAAATAATTTTCGTAGTTACCTATTAATAGCCTAAGTCTCTTCACTTCTTCTTCAAGAAGTTCTCGTCCCTCATCGGTTATCTTGTAATATTTTCCCTTCTTGTCCACTTCAACTCTTGTGATAAAATCATTTTCTAAAAATTGTGCCAAGAGGGCATAGAGGGTTCCTGGCCCTAAGTTTATTCTTCCTCCTGTGATTTCACTTACCCAGGCTGTTATCTCTGCCCCGTTTCTAACTTGGTCCAGAGCTAAGAGGGTGTAGTACATGGGCTCTGTTAGGGTTTGGAATTGATCTCTTGCCATGCTTACACCTCCAAGATCCTTGCAATCTCTTCTTGAACTTTGTCATCCTCTAGATTACCACTCACTTCTAAGACTACATCTTTATTTAAAATCAAATATTTTTCTCCATCTAATAAGATATATGTCTTATCATAGGGATAGGCTTCAGAGATGTCCTTAACATAATCGGCCCAATAAGGATCCCTCATAAAATATTTTAGAATTCTTTCAAATAAATTTTCTGCCAAGTCCTGTGACTTTACCACAGTCTTTCTTATGCCAAGATTGTTTTTTTCTGATGAATAATAATCGCAGCTTTCTGTTAAGAAACTTTTTCTTTCCTTAGTCTTAACAAAATCTCCCACCACTTGGCTTTCAACTTCATTAGCAGTTGATAATTTATCGATTAAGGTAAATATGAATACATTGGTAATTAAAGAAATTAAAACTATCATTGAGATTAAAATAAATTTTTTCTCCTTTCTTTTTATGTTCATGGCTTTAATTTTTTTGCGATATAAATAAATAAAAGAAACCATAATAAGAGTTGGTAGCAAACTTATTAGCATTACAAAAGAATTTGAATCTCCGCTAGGAAGCAAAAATCCTGATATAAATGCAAGTATTATTAAAGTAAGTGGAATAAAAAATAATAAAACAAAGGCCTTAGAAAAAGTAAGCCTTGAAAACTTTATTTCCTTTACATCTTTAGCATCTCTATTTCTATTTTTAAAAAATATATAGTCTCCCAGAGCCAAGGCATCCAAAAGAAGGAACAAAATAACAGCTGGTCCCATAAATATTGTGTAGTTGGAGTAAAATATGTCACTGGATAAAAATTGAGTAATTAAAAAGAAAGATAGAAAGGCAAAAACAATGAAATTTATGCTGAGAGAAATAATTTCGCCCCTCACGCCCTTCTTTAAAATTTCAATTTCGTCTTTTCCATCATTATAAAGGGAGTCTCGGCTTCCTTCATCAAGCTTATAGATGTTTATGTTGAAGGTCCTGTCTATAAGATGCCAACCAAGGTCTTTTGCCATCTCATCAAAGTCCCTTAATTCATCTTTTGAAAAGGCGGAAAAAGATCTTTCGTTAGGTGCAATAGAAATTTTATATCTGGCATCTTCTGGTGCAGCTTTTTTAAACTTGTGGATGAAGGGTAAAATAATTTTTTCAATTTGCCAGCCATCCTTCGCCATATCTTCATACCACTTTTCAAAAAGTCCAAAATTTGTATAAGTTAAGTATCTTGCCTTTAACATAATCTTACCTCCTTTAGTATCGACTATCGATAATTGAATTATATATCGAGACTCGATAGATGTCAATAAATTTAAAATTTTTTAGAGATTTTTCCTTCTCTTTATCAAAATTTTTAAAAATAATTTTTGTAAAAAACAAGGCCCTTAAGATTTAAAATCTTAAAGGCCTTATCCTTATATGACTTCTTGTTTTAACAAGTCCATGGTTAATTGCCGCTATCCTTAAGCTTCTTATTCGACATAAGCTTTAAGCTTATAAAAGTCTTCTAGCCTAATAATAATTACTTTTAAGTTTCTACTTCCTTCCAATAAAAATTTTTGAACCAGAAAGGCCTAACAACTTAGCTTCCTTAGGGTCAATAAATATTCCCCTTGTTGTGTCTATTAGTTTTATATCTTTGTATCCTTCTTTTTTAAGTTCTTCGATAAATTTTTCTATATCTCCGTAATTTGATTTCTTAATCAAATCATGTATGGCAAAAACGCCACCTTTTTTAAGAACACGTAAGGTTTCCAATAGTAGTTTCTGCTTATTATGTCCCATTATATTGTGATAAACGTAGTTGCTTGTCACCACATCGAAGCTTTCATCTTCAAAGGGAAGTTTCACTGCATTGCCCTCTTCAAATCTCACATTGGAAACACCTTCAGCCTTTGCATTGTCTTCACAAATCTTTTTAGAAAACTCCACTTTGTATGAACCGCTCCAAATATCGCAGCCCACCATGGTCGCTTTGAGATTTCTTTTTGCACAAGCTATGGTAAGTGCACCGCTGCCACATCCTACATCTAGTCCAACTCCACCATCTGGTATCTCAACATATTGAGCCACACCTTCTATAATAGTTTTGGCGAGTTTCCTCTTACCCCTATAGTCAAAGCTTCGATACATAAAGGAAAGCATAATTGAAGAAAATAGAAGTATTAAGACTCCAATTCCTAAAATAATTCCACAGATAATCCTAAGACTTCCACTGAAAACAAGGTCTGTCCCTGCGAAAATTATAAAGAGAATAAAAGTAATTATAGTCCCTCCGATGAAATTCCTAAGTAAACTTACAGGAACCCAGTTTCTATAGTCAGGCTTTGTTTTCTCGTTATCAATAAAATTTGATTGTTTCATAAACATTCCTCCTTTAAATAATAAATTTTATAAAATTCCCCTTTATCAACTAAAATAATGATTCTAACCCTTTACTTTATAATCTTATAAATTCATATTAGTATGGTTTATCAATAAAGATAAGTAGTAAATAAAATAAATTAAATTGAACCAGCCACCACAGATAATCATGTGTAGACCTCTTGGCAATTTCCCAAGAAGTGGCGTTAGAGTAACAAGAACTAAGGGACTAAGTAAGACTTGCCATCTTGGAAAAATCGTCAAGCCAAAAAGAATCATTATAGAAAGACCTAGGTTGCCGAGACCCATAAATCCAAAAACTAACTTGGCTTGAAATTTTAAAAATTTAAAAAACTCATCAAAGGCTTCCTTGCCCTCATGTCTTGACAAGAGACCCAAGTAGGCAAATTGAAGATGATAGGCGCCTCCAAAAATTATTCCAAGACTATTTATTAAAAATAAAATCCAAGCAAGGCTTACAAATCTTTCCTGGCTAGCTAAGACCATGTGATAGGATCCAAACATATATAAAAATGATCCTATAGGCCCTAAAATACCACCAAGATATAATCTCTTTGTGCCGAGCTTTTTCATTATTTCAATTATGCTATTTATCTTGTCCTTCGTATCATAATCCTTGCGGTCATAATAGAGGAACATATCCCCCATAAACATTGTGATAGATCCCAAAAGACCAATTAAGATGCAGGTATGTAAGTTCATAGAAAACTCCTTTATAACTTTAAATGATACTTATTATCGCCTTAATTATACAACTTGAAAAAATTAAAATCTATTAGAAAACTACGAGAATCTACTTAGCTTACGCTTTTAATTTTTATTTTAATGGGCTTAATGATCTTAAAGAAATTTTAAATTTTTATTTTCATGCAATAATAAAGCCTGGATCTTTTCAATATGAATTTTAAAAATAAAATAGCACCCACATAAGTAGGTGCTGAGGCTTACTTCCTATTTTTTAATTGTTTTATATCTTCAATCAACTGCTATATATTTTTATCTTAACTTCTTTGCTTACTCAACTTAACTGACTTCAAGTGATAGTCTGATTCTAATTTTTTAAAAAATTTATCTATATTATAATTTCTGTGGAAATACAAGGTTACTTTAATCATTAATTTATCATCTATGTCCTCATCAATTATATCAAATTTCTTAACTTCAACGCCCTCTTTCGAAGCAAAGTTTAGAAGGCTCTCTTCATCATAATTATTAGTATCAAATAACATTATGTAAGACTTTCTTGTCCTATCATTTATAAAATCACTAACACCCATTAATGATATCAAGGTCACGAGGCAAATTACAGTTGCTATTACTGCTCCTTCATAAAATCCAATACCCACTGCAAGTCCAATAGCTGCAGATAGCCATAGGGTCGCAGCTGTGGTAAGACCTGACACCCTGTTCTTGGTTTGGAGTATAGTGCCTGCACCTAAGAAACCAATCCCACTTACAACTTGAGCTGCAAGACGTGCAGTATCTTGCCCTACATTGTCAGATATTTTTCCAAATCCATTTATTCCTATAAGCATAATTAAGCAGGCGCCAACACTAACAATAATATGGGTTCTAAAACCAGCCGCCCTCTTCTTAGTTTCCCTTTCTATGCCAATAATAGCTCCTAGAAAGGCCGCTAACAAAATTCTAACTGTCACTAAAAATATATCCATTCTATCCCCCCTTATATAAGACTCAATATATTAAAATAAGTTTTATAATTTTTATTGAAAATATAATTTTTGTCCCTTCGACTTATTAACTTTGCGAAACTTATTAAATATATAATTGCTATGAAGATAAAATATTCAATGCAAGTTAGAAGAATAATGCATACTTCATAGATTGTATTATAACTAAGTATAACAAGTAAACTTTTCTATTCATAGGTCTCGAAGTATAAACTAGCGGCGATTATTTTATTATAATCACAGCAATTCCAATTAAAACAAAAATAATTCCAATAATAAGCTCTATTAATCCCACCTTCTTAGCATAGGACTCTGTTTTTCTTCCAGATTTAAAATCCCCTTCAAAGCCATTAATCAAATTGTATTTTTCTTTAAAATATATTAAATAACCAAAAATAATAAAAGCTAGTCCTACTAGGATAAGTATTATTTTTAATAAAGTCATAAACCACCTCTCTTAAAACTTCTTAGCTGGACAAGTATTTTGCAATAATTTTACTACAATGAATTCCACTACTTCTATTGACTTTTTTCTTAGGCAAAAATATAATTTAGTTAGAAAGTATGAATTTCTAACTAAGGAGGTTTTGTTATGTTAGTTGAACTAAAAGCTAAATCACAAGTCACTATCCCAAAAGACATAGTAAACTCTATGGAATTAAATCAAGGCGACCAATTTGAAGTCACAGAAGACAATGGAAAGATCATACTTGTTCCAGTTGCAATCTATCCAGAGCATGTCATAAAAAATTTAAAAGCTGAAGTAAAAGAAATTAAAGAATCTATAAAAAATGGAGAAAGGCCAATCTTTGATTCCATTGACTCTCTATTTGAGGAGTTAGATAAGTAATGTCATATAAAATTACTTATTCGAAAGCTTTTAAAAAACATTATAAAAAACTATCTGATACTGAAAAGAAACAAACTAAAAAGAAAATTAAGTTTTTCGTAGAAAATCCTACTCATCCATCTTTAAGAACCAAGAAAATACAAGGTTCAGATGGAATATGTGAGTCTTCTATTAACATGGATATTCGAATTATTTGGTTTTATGAAAATAATGAATTGATATTTCTTTTAGATATTGGACACCACGATATCCTGGACAAGTTTTAAAAATAGTATTATAATAAAAATACGAATTGAAAAGGAAAGTTTTGCGGGTGATGCATTTGTGCGTCACCCGATTTTTATTTTAATGCCTCTATTTTCTTGACAACAATGTTATACATTCTGCGTGGCTTGAGTGGTCAGTATTGATAGAATTTGAAATTTCTCAAAAGCCTCGTATGTGGAAACATATTTATTATAAACTATTTCTAAATTCTTTTAACATTTTATTTAAAACCAATGCATTTTCATATTCTTCAACAAATGCTCCCTCTTTGTACTGAGGAAAATTCGGAATATTTGGTACATATACATTTTTTAAATATTCATTTCTCTTATACCAATTATTCCTAATAAATTCTTTAAATTCTATGCGTTCTTCTTCTGATTCAAATAATAGTACAACTTCAAATAATCTGTCTCTAGAAAACTTATCACTAAAGCTTTCCTGAAAATAGAAAAACTGATTTAACTTATAAAGAAAAGTTCCTTTCGTAAAATACCTATATGAAAAATCCCAACTAAAGCTATTGTTTTTGTCTAATGTAATTCCATCTATTTTAGGGCAAGGCGTAAAATACCTGCCTCCATCTAAAGCAACCCCACCTAATTCTTTCAATAGTGTCTGATGATATCTAAATTTTATATCATACCAATGTGGCCTTGAATCTTCTTGAGAAAAAAAATAATATCTGTATCCATCTCTTTCGTCTCTAGCACTCTCATATTCAATAGTGAACTCTGGAAAATACTTGTAGTACTTTTGCATTTCACCATATGGACCATCATTCCAATTTTCATAATCCTCAATATAAATCTCAAATCTTTCTAAAACTGTTTGAGTTAGTCCAAATCGTTTTTTCCACAAATATTCAACTTTATCTAAATCTGCTGATCTATCTACAGGTGTGTTAGTATCTTGAATTCTCGTGTAAATATAATTTGCCCTAATTCCCTGAAAGTTATCTGTCAAATAATATGGTGTATTATTGTCATTCAATATCACCATTACATCAATTGTTTTACCTAATATTTGATAGCTTTTTACATATACCGTTGGTCTTAAACCACCCGCAAATTTTTTGTCTTTTAGAAAATCAACTATGTTTTGAGTGTTTTTCCTTCCATCGTCTTCACTTATATCTCTAACATTATAATTATCTTCTTCGTCGACACCTATTATTATAAAAGCGTCTCTACTATCTAAATTATTAGACATGCAAATAATATCATGAAGCAAATTTTGCTTTCCTTTACTATCAGATTTATACCATTCTTTCTTAAAATCCCAGTAGCTACCTTCTTGTTTTAAGTTAATTAAATCTATAATTTTATGCATACATATCAAAATATCACCTACATCGTTGCTTTTTCTGATTTTATTATACCATCCTATATAATATATAAAAACAGCTCACTTGGAGCTGCATTTTAGTAATTATTTTTTTAGCTTATTATGCAATCATTAAATAATAATTGACCATTTTTCTATAAACCCTAAGTGCTTTAATTCTACTGATGGATATTTATTAATTAATTCTAACAAGTCAGTATGAAATTTATCATAGTAATCACCTTCAGCTAATATTTTGAGATTAATTATACTGGCAAAAATAGTATTATTTGATATTCCTTGCCTTAAATATTCTTTATATAACTTTGATGTCTTGGTTAATTTGGCTCCATACAATCTACCATAATGAGCACATATATTTCTGACATAAGATAAGTTTTCAATCCAGGATTCTAAATAAATATAGTCGACCTCGAAAATTTTGGCGATTTCTTTTTTATCATCATTCTCCATATTCTTGTACATTTTAGAAATTGTTCCAAAGCTTACTCTTCTGAAAATTCTTTTTCTTGTAATTACTAATATCTTTATATCCAAAATTCCCATATTTTAATGAAAAGTAATTGGTAATTACAGCTCTTAAATGAACTTCTATATGCTCTATCAAAGAAAATAAAATATGTCTAAGTTCCATGTCAAATAAATATAGGTCAACTATATTTTCAAAGGTAGTTACATCTATGTACTTTCCATTTTCTTTTAAAGTTACACTATAGGCTTTAATAAGTCGATACTAAGATATTCTGTTAAGCACACTTTTTGCATAATCTTTATCTTCTATTTCTAAACCTAAAGATATTAAGTTTTCTATTTGTTTGGTTATACTTATGGGAGTTTGGTGGGGCTTCTTCAAATTATTTCTCTTTATAATCAAAAGACCCGACTTGGTCCGCATTGTTAAGAGGCGTGTCGGGTACTGTTGTTTACATAGTATAGCATTAATGATAATTTGTCAATTTATTAGTAGATCTCATTTTACATCTTTTCTTCTTTGATATTCTACTTAAGCTCGAATCTCAAATTTACTCTGATTGTTTTCGATTATTTCCTATACTATTTATAAAAATTTTTATCTTTATTTATTAATCAATTTTATACTTTTCCCTCAATTTTTTGATTAAAATCCTCATTAGTCCAGCTATAGTTGAAGAATTTAAATACGCTTGTCCAAAATGGTGTGTAGCGTAGCTATCTACATCTCCTCCTAAAATTTCTTTAACTTCCTTGTCGGTTATAAATTCATTAAATATGGCAATGTCATCTTTAAACTTACTTTTATATATTCTCCATATTCTTCCAAACCTCGGTTTATCCAAAATGTATCATAGTAGGGTTCCTTATATGCTTTTAACCAATCCCACATAATTTCAGGGTCATAAACATTAGGGTTTTCTAAATGACATCTTTTAAAAAGTAAGACATAATTCGATGGAATATCTTCACCACCCAAAGATCTTGGAATTATATGACATCTCTCTAGCCTTCTTTTTGATCCACACCTCCAACATCTTTCTAATGCTTCTGATGCATCAACACTTAAGTTACTTTCATCAATTCTAGAAAACCAATAATCACATATTTCTTCTTTCGTTGTTTTAATTTCTTTAGTCATCTTTTCTCCCAATTATTTAAATGTTGCTTTAAATTTACAATCATATTCCAGATTAATCTTCTAGAAATATTTTCGTATTTAAGTCTTTTTTCCACTTCATATGATAATTTTATATGATAAATTTTATTTTAAGCCCTATATCTAGCATTAATCAATATTTGTTTAGCTTATAATGTCTAAACTAAATTCCTAGCTAAAACAATATCACTTTCATCTTGGTATATTGGTATGCAATTAATATCTAGTAATTCATTTATTAAGTATTTTCTATCTGATTTGTTAATATCTAAAATCAAAGCCTTGGACATAAAAAGCAATGTCCCTGTACCTATTGTTTGTAATTTCTCTATTGTTTTTGCTAAAAAGTATTTAATCATTTGCGTTTTCTCAAAAAAATCTTTCGGCTCATCTATTAGATTGAAATCATCTATTATAGCAACGGATCCTATTCCTCCAACTTCATTACAGTAAATGTTATAAGCACTTGCCACATATTCTAAATCACCAGAAATACTATCGGCTAATAATAACATATCTTCAATATTATAAATATTAAAGATATAAAAGCTTATACTAGCTATAAACTTTTTAGCTTCTACCTCGCCTTGCCATAAATATTCGAAAAAATCTATTCTTCCCAGCATAATATCATCATATTCACAATCAGACGTTAGAAAAATTCCAAAATCAATTATCTCATACTTTTCAGAAAATTGATTGGATTGATATGTCATCTAAACCTCCATATTCTGGTAAAATCAATACTTTAATGTATTCAGCAATGATATCTTGATCAAGAATTTCTCCTTTAATAGCAATATGCCTTAAATCATCTATATATTCAGATTCTTTTTCAAACTCTATTTCTTTCTGTAAATCAAATTTATTTAACAAGTTTATTTTTTCTACATTTATTGAGTTCTCTTTATAAAGATATGAAACAAATTTTGGTTCTACAAAAGCTGTAACATACAAATGAGGAAAGTAAATATTATTCTTTTCTTCTATAATATGTTCAAATAAAATTTTATTATTATCGCTAGTAATGCTAATATATTCTGTAAATTTATTAAGAATATTAGCTGTATTCCTAATATAATTCCAAATATATTCTGATAAAGATAAGCAATCTTCAACTGAAGGTGGAAAATGATTTTCATGTTCTATAAGATTTCTAAGATTAAGATACTTATTTAATGTCAGTGTTTTTATAATTTCAAAATATTCTAAATCTCCTAAAAAATCTTTAGTTTTCTTTTTAGAGCTATATTTTATATTATCAATTCCTAAATTTTTTCTTAACTCCATAGACGTTACATTAAAAGCTCTTTTAAGAGATAAGAATCCTTGGTTTAGCCTTTCTTTATTTTCATTGCAATTTAATATAGTATTATTTGCTTCATTCCATATTTCATAAGCACTATTTAGCCCATAAATTTTACCAACATTCATAACCCTACCAATAATACAATCTTCAATAATCTTTGAATCTATCCATACATTTTCTAAAAAATTGCTTTCCATGTTCACTCCCTATTGACTAAAAAATTTTTGTACCTGGTTAATCTATTATAGAAATTAAACTTATACATTCTGCGTGTGTTGGTACTAGTATAGGAACATAAATCTTTAACATTGTCATTAGTTTGTGAACACAATTTATTAGACTTTCGATTTCCTCTTGCATTCTTTCTTGCTGGCTTAAATTGATTACCATCCAAGCTATTTTTAAACCCTGTTTTATACACAAAGACAAGTTGTGCAGGGTCGATATTTCCATCTTCATCATATCCACCAACGATAACCTTTTCAACAATACTTTCAAATACATGACGGTCAAATTCATGTAACACTTCATTATTCTCCAGTGTTTTTTTGAATTCTCGCAAACGTCGCTTTACATCTTTTTCAGTTGTAGCAGTCTCTTGTAGTTTCATCCGTTATCTCCTCCTTTCTATTTAGTAGGAGGTAGAGAGACTATTTTTCTTTAACAGGTTCTTTTTTAGATGGTTGGTTTCTGAATGAATTAGAATCTTTTGCCAGAACAATATCATCTGCTTTGATGTACCAGTTTATATCTGCCCCTCGAAAGGTAGCAGTAGCAACAGTATCAGCTATTGGGTTGATAATTTCTACCCTTGCATTATAGTCAAAGTCCTTTAAAGAAACGCTAGCGGGAATACTTACTTGAATCATACGTCCTTGTCCTTTGGATTTTAGATCATAGGTACGTTCTTTAACTTCCTCTGAAACTGTACCATCTTCATTTTGAATACGTACTTCACGACGGAGTGCGGAAAATTTCAACTCTCCAAAGGTTACGTCTTTTTCTAATACAATACCATTAGCTAATCTCATTATTAAATCCCTCTCCTTCTTTAGGCTTTTACCATATCATCTGCATGTAAAATATAATTAGTGAATCCATGAGTACCAATTTTATAACCCTCTGATGTAATGCGTGGGTTAATTAGTTTTACACTTTCTTCAAAGTCAAAATTCTTTTCTCCAGCTTCAGCAGGGAGAACAACGATAATATCGTCTGCTCTTTGAACATTAGAGTATAAGTTGTAGCTTCGAGATAAGACAGTAAGCTATCCGTTGATTCTTCGCTGTAAGATTTTATCCTCGCCGGCAAACTCTAAGTTTCCGAATGTTTTTTCCATGTTGGGAATGACAAATTTAAGTTCCATATTTTTACCTATCCTTTCTGTTTGTGGTTAATGAATCTAATTTGTTTTATGTTTCTCGAGGTGGAGATCGACCAAAATTTGAAAACATCATCGTAAAAAATCCTTTCTATTTTTTTATTAGTTTTTAGCCAATAAAAAAGACGCTCTTATTTGAACGTCTCATTTACAATATTTATTCTTTTAATTTAATGATATTAGAATTCGAAGCCTAAAAGGTTGCGATTTTCTGATAAGATAATGGAACTCTTCTCTTCCACTTCTTTAATTACAGAATCATAGTTCCCTAGTTGATATTTATTTACTGAAACAATTATCTGTTTATTAGATACCTCTGAAATATTATTTAGTTGACCTAGCATACCAACTATTTGACGTGGGTCAATACCATTATAGCAAGATGAGTCTTGAATCATAACTTCCAATTGATTATTATATCTGCAAATTAAATAATCCATCAAGTTTTTCTTTACTTCACCAACCCCTTCACCAGTATCGCCTTTAAGTGTAAACTCAAAAATGACAGGTCTATTTCTTAAATGCTTGTTTCTAATTTTTATATCAAAATAGGAATTTACATCGGTATCATATATAGATTTAGTTATATCAAATATAAAGTCCCTGTATTCCTGAATTATACTATCATATTCCTTTCTTAATTGTGCTGCATGGCTAAAGCTTGAAGATAAATTGGAATCTTCTATAGTAATGGCATCATCTATATTTTTAACTTGAGATAACTTACCTTGCCTATATTTAACTTCTTGTAAATCATTATTATATTTCTCGTATAACTCAATTGATTCTTTATAGATTTCATTTTCTGAAATAATCGCACCAATTCTGTTGATTTCAGTCGATAAAGAATAAATTTTTTTGTTCATTTCTTCCATTTCAGAAAGTATTATGCTCCTTCTTTGATTCAGAAAATCTTTTCTTTCTTCATAGACTTTTCTATGGAATTCTTCAACTTCATCAATGGTCTTCTTTACCATGTCGGGAACTTCTTGCTTTGCTTTATTAAAAATTGCTAAAATGTGTTCACTTGAGATATCAACTTGATTTGAATCTTCTATAAATTGTAATAATCTATCACTCTCAAACTTATTCATCTCATAAGTTCTCTTTATTCTTTTTAACTCTTTGCTCTTCTCTGAATATTCTTCAACGACATCTTTTTGTATATCTGCAATCTCGATTGTCTTTATTTTATTACTTACTTTCTTTAATTCTTTAGTAAGACGTTCAACCTCTTTATCAATAAAATATATTTCTCCATCAATTTGCTTGACATCAAAGTTTCCATAAAAAGAAACTAATTCTTTTTTATTTTTCTTTAATTCCTTTATTCGATCTTGAGATTCATAAATATTACCTATTTCCTCTAAAATATCTTTTAGGTTCAACAATTCCAAACAACTAATTATATCATCTTTGCTGGCACTTGTTCTTTGGCTGATTTCAGTTAACTTCTTACTTAAAATAATTTGTTTTCCAAGTAATCTTCTTTTTAGCTGAAAAAAATCCTTGTACTCTGATAAGCTATACTCGTTTCCATCTATATATATTTCTTCAGAGTTTCCCAATATTCGTAAAACAGTGAAGTACTTACTCTCATATTTTACAGTTGCCTCTAATTTAAATCCATGAATTGGCTCTTTAACTATAGCCAAATCTTCATTTGCACCAAAAATGTAATCAACGAATTTAAGTAACAGAGTTTTTCCTAAACTGTTTATAGTTCCTTTTAGGTTCGCTGAGTCTTGTATGTCACCGTATATAAAAGAAACTCCTACTTCATTAAATTTTATCTCCTCAATTGGTTTCCCTTGGGGATCCTTGATTATTAGCTCTAATATTTTCATTTACAATTTCCCCTTTCTCGTTATAAGAAACCATATTTGATAGATACATAAACTCTAACACATAAATGTACTTTTGATAAATTGGAGGATGTTTAAGCTTATTTGTTTTAACATATTTTTTATTAAAGTTATTCCATAGTTTGTCAACAGTAAGTTTTTTATTACCCAATGTATCTAGTAATACAGCACTGATACCAATAAAACTTTCGGTTAAAGAAGTATATTTATCTGGTAATATCATACCTATCACCTCTCTTTTTCAAATATATCACATTTATCAAATATATAAACTATTAGAAACTTCATTGGCACATCTAAATGCCATTTATCTTGAGAGTATGATAACATTTCATTTACCAATGTATCATACAATTCAACTCCGTGAACTTGTGCTGATAATTCAGCATACTTATTAATAACTTGTTCTTTTACTCTTTCAAACTTATTTTCATATAGTATATCTTGATTAATCGTGTTAACAGCATTTTCTACAACATCTAATTTAGAAATAATACTCTCTATTTCATCTCTTTTTTCATTCAAAGAATTGATTGATATTTTTTCAACTGACGATATTCTTTGATATGATTGTGCCGATTTTCCATTTATGGATTGACAACTAAGATTACCCCAAATTCCAATTATTAAGTCCATAATTATTTGCTCATTAATAGCATTATAATCCATCATATTCCTAATTCGTAACGTTGCTGAAATTCTTTTTAACACTTCAATATCATTGATTTCCGTTAAAATATCACGAACATAATCTGTATTTGTTACTCTATACTCAAAAGTTATAGAATATTTTTCTTTAAGTGCATTGACCTTATTTTCGAAAAAGCCTTCACTATCATGGGGAAGATTATTGTCAAATGTATTAACAATAAATATAAAATTATTTAAGTTTCCATTCCACTTTTTTTCTTCATAAATTATTTTTAACAAACCGCTTAAATCTTCGATAAACTTCTCTTGAATCTCTTTTTTCAATGAATCTTTTAATCTAGTAGGTGCAAAAACCTGATAAAATAATCCATCTTCAAGAACACACCCATCATTTTTTTGATCACCACCATAAAAATCTGGCATTTCGTAGACTTTTCCAAAATACTTATAATATACAGCCAAAATTTCTTTTAACTGCAACTGATAGTTAATACCTGTTACTCCTTTGAGAAAAGAAACAATACTCTCTATATAATCATACCTATCCAAACATTTCACCTCCAAAATACGGTTGCGTATAATCTCTTTCTATTCATAACATTATATCACTATTTGTATTCTAAATAATACACTGTCTTCTAATATTATTTCGTATCTCCCCACTCTATATCAATCATTACAGAAACATTGATATAGTCTTTTATCTCTTTATTTCTAATTTTATCCCCTTGTCCTGTAAAGACGATATGCTTGTAAAAGTGCTTAAAATAAAGGATTTCTACGTATCTGCTCGTTGTAGCAACACTATAGTCTCCACATGGCTAGCAAAAACAGTATGAATAACAAGTCATAGTGTCCGTTCGTGGAAACTTATCAATCATACTTTTTAACGATAGGACAATACTATCGTTAAAAGGTTTAAGCTGTAATGATAATTATTTTCTAACATTTTATTATAAATGAAATTTTAATATTTACAATCCACTGATTATGTTGATTTTTGTATATCTGCTCGATGACTGTTACCTTTTGCCCTCTGACATAAAGGTAATACTCTTTTGCCATAAAGTTTTCTCCATTTCTTTTTTGTCTATTTATTTTTCAGACAAAAAAGGAGGACTTCTGCACATAGGCATAAGAAGTCCTCTGAAATGAAAGAATCCTGCTCTTTCTCTATACTTTAAATTTGATTTTTTATGATAATTACTAATATCAAAAAGGTCTGTGATTTTTTTCTATATAAGCATTATACCTAAAATAATACATAGTAATTTCCTCCAACTATTCAACCTGTTGCTAATTCATAAAATGTATATTCCCCTCGTTTTTTAGTTCATTTTTTATTTTATAAACAATAATAACAGCTAAAGCAAATGACAACACATCAGAAACAGGTTGCAATAAATATATCCCAAACTTCCCATATAAATTAGTAAGTAAATATAAAAGAGGGATGTAGAAAATACCTTGCCTTGAAATCGAAATTATCAACGACCAAAAATATTTACCTATGTTTTGCATCAACATACTACTTATCGCATAATAGGCTAACAACGGAATTGTTATACATTGCATTCTAAGTATTTGCACTCCTATAGAAATAACTTCACTATCTTTAGACATTACAATAACAAAATGTTCCGAAAAAATATATAGCACCACTGCTGATATAATCAAAAATATAGTTCCAACAACAACTGTCAAATTAAATGCTGATCTAACTCTGCCATATTTTTTTGCACCATAATTCATTGCACAAATAGGTTGAAACCCTTGCCCCCATCCAATCATAATCATATAAGCTATGGCAACTATTCTTGAACTAACGGTTAAAGCTGCAATAATACTGTCCCCAAAGTTTGCTGCAACTCTATTCAATAAAATGAGAGAAACACTTGTAATTGCTTGCCTTGAAAAGTTAGGCATTCCTCCTACTAGAATATGGTATATGCGTTCTTTACTACATTTGACATTTTTCAAAGAAACAGGAATATTACCATTTCCTTTTGCCAACATAGTAAGTGCAATACACGCAATTATTTGACCTGTCAAAGTTGCATATCCAGCTCCAACAAACCCAAACTTGAATATAAACATAAATACAGGATCAAGAATCATATTGCTAAACATTCCTAAAAGTAAACCTATCATTCCATCTTTTACATTGCCACAAAGTCGTAATTGATTATAAATAGTAATTGAATACAGACTAAATGGAACGCTTATTATAATCACCTTTAAATACTGAGTAGTAAATTTAAATAAGTTAACAGAAGCATTCCCACCAATGAACTTTGTCAAGTCAGATATAAAAATCCATGACATTATAGCTATTAAAAATCCACTTATAATAGAAAATACTATTCCAATTGAAGAAATAATTATTGCCTCTTCCTCATCTTGTTCTCCAAGTTTTTTAGACATAATATTCCCACTGCCATATCCAAACCAAAAACCAATAGCCTGAATAATACTCACGAAGCTAAAAACAACACCAATAGCAGCTGTCATAGATTTATCATTTAAAAGTCCGACAAAAAATGTGTCTGTCAAATTATAAATAACCATAATTAGCATACCAACAATTGTTGGAACAGACATTTTTACTATCAAAGGTAAAAGTGGTTCACTTAAAATCTTTTGCCTTCTCAATTCTTTTTGATCTATTTGATTTTTTGATTTCATATCAGCAACCTTTGACCTCGCCGGTATTACCATCTACTTGTATGGTATCTCCATCTTTGAATTTGGTAGTTGCAAAACCAACTCCAAGAACTGCCGGTATATTATATTCTCTTGCAACAATTGCAGCATGGCTTAAAGCAGAACCTGTATCTGCCACAACAGCACTTGCCAGCTTAAATAATGGAGTCCACTCAGGATCTGTAAGATGACAAACTAATATATCTCCTTTTTTCATTTTATAAAATTCTTTGGGGCTATTTATCAGGCACACCTTTCCAACTGCAATACCAGTGCTTCCGCTTACTCCTTTTAAGGCATCACCATCCGTTTTAAAAATCAATAACTTTGAAGCTTCCCATACTTTCACTGCTAAAGGAAATTTTTCGTTTCTCCTATTTATTTTTTCCTTATCTGATTCATTTAAATTACCTCTGTTAATTGCTTTAAGTAATTCTTTATGAAAAAGATTAGCCACTCCTATTTCTATGTTTTCATCACCCAAGAGTATAAAGTTAATTCTTTTAACACACTTTCTGACATAATAAAATAGTGTTTCCCACAAATATTGACTTTCTTCACGAACCACATGAAAATATCTAAAATATTTTATCTGTTTTTCTATCTCCTGATACTTTTTACCATAGATTCCCTCTATACTCTCCATGAGCTTAGAAAAATCTTTTATATCTTTACTTTCATTACTATTTTCGTTTAATATAGGTCGTAATATATTTGTCAGTCTATCAGGATCTTCGAGAAATGTTTTTGCAGATAAACAATAACAGTTATAATCAGATTTAAAGCCATTATCTTTCATAAACTCATCTGTTATATTTTTAAAATCATTATACTTTTTATATAATTCCTTAAAATTATCTCCGGAAATTATTGCTTTTTTTAAAGCTTCATTTTTTCTTATCTCACGAGCCATTTTATAGACATCATTTGTAACCACTGATGTTTTATTATCTAAGTCCCAATAAAAATCAAATGATGAATAATTGCTATTTACTTTTTTTATTATTTTGGTAAATTTCTTGCTATTTAAAACTGATGGAAATAAGGCATACTTAAATCTATCATAAGCAAGCTTTTGCAAAAGAACATAACTTTCTTCTAAAAAATTTCCACACTCCGTTAATGTCATATTTTCAAAATTTAAGTGCTTGATTTCTTCTATTTCAACTTCATATATATTCATAAAATCTTTGCACTTCTTATAACAGAACTCAAAATCTTTCATGTTCTTTAAAATATTAAAAAATTTAAAAATATTCTTTCCAATTCGCTTTCCGTCATCAGAAAAAGTTTGTATACCATCATCATCTATAATTGGATTTCTTGGTAAAATAATTCCACCTTCTGACAAAATGTTTACTTTCTGATCATTAATTGCCATCAAATAATCGAAATCAAGGACTCTATGTGCAAAAGGCATTTTTTCTAAAAAGAATGACATTACTTCTTGTGTATCCTTTTTGATTTTTTTACCCTTTATATACTTCTCTATTAAATCATTGTCAGTTATATCATTCTTGGAATTTTTTAATGTGGTAATCGCTCTCGCTTGTAAAATATAGACAATATCATTTTTGATAGCCCATTCAATATCCATAGGCATACCATAGTGTTTTTCAATCTCTAAACCGCACTTCATAAGTTCAAGTATTTCTCTATCATTTAATGCACGAGTTTTTCTTTTATCAGAGTTTACCGATACTTCAACAGTTTCCTTATCCCCGTATATAATCTGAGTTTCCTTGCTTCCAATATTTACTTCGATTATATTTCCTGATTTGTCAATAATGTAGCTATCCGCTGTAACTCTTCCGCTTACAACGCTTTCTCCTAAGCCAAAGCTTGCATTTATTTGCATCTCATTTTCTTTTTTGTTTACTGGGTTTACAGTAAATAAAACTCCTGATTTTTCACTCTCTATCATTTCTTGAATAACAACTGCAATAGAAACTGAAGTTTGTTCATAACCTTGATGAAATCTATAACTTACAGCTCTATTCCCCCAAAGCGAAGCATAACAATTACGCACTGAATTCAATACACTTTCAATACCTTGAACATTTAAATAAGTTTCTTGTTGCCCTGCAAAACTGGCATCTGGCAAATCTTCCGCCGTTGCTGAAGAACGCACTGCAACTCTTGTATTATTTCCAAGATTAAAATATTTTTCTCTTATTGCATTCTCTAACATTTCAGGAAATTTTCCAGACTTTATCTTTCCTCTAAAATGCTCAGCTTCATTTAGAAGTTTTCTTTCATCATCTACTGATTTTTTAATTCCATTTTCAATGAGAATATCAATCCCATTTACTTTTAAAAAATCTCTATATGCGTCTGCTGTTATAACAAATCCACTTGGAACATTTATTTTAGCAGAAGTCATTTCTCCAAGATTAGCACCCTTACCTCCAGCAACTAATACATCTTCCTTTTTTATCTCATTAAAATCCAGAATCATTGCTATCACCTTCCTTTATACAATTAAATTTCTATATATTTAAAAACAATGCTTTGTATATAAATATTAAGCACTTCTTCAAAGGTATCTTTATTAAAATGGAAATAATTTGAACATAGAACGAAGCTGCCAACAAAGGCATTTGATAAGCCTTGCTTATCTACGCTTTTTACTACATTATTTTTGTACCAATAATCTATTAACCTATCCAAAAAATCACCATATAGATTTTCTACTCTATTCACTTTCTTTGAATCTTGACTTGCAAATATTCTAAATGCCTCTTGATAAATTGGCTGAGTTTTAATTTTCTCAGTCATATCTATCGAATACTTATAAATTACATCTGAAAGGAATTTTTTAGGATTCGTGAGTGAATTTGAAAATTCTCTTTCAATGTTTTCCAATTTTTGTATTGACCTATATGCCATTAAATCGATGATAAGAGATTCTTTGTCTTTCCAAAAATTATAGAAACTTCCTTGTGCTATCCCTACTCTTTTTGTCAATTCCGAAATACTAAGTGATTTCGTACCTTTATCATGAAATAAATCAAGAGCAGTTTCCATAATATCTTCTTTGATTTTTATCTTTTCTTCTTCTGTAAATGCCTTTGCCATATTTTTATCCTCCGAGAGTAGTTTTCCATCTATGAATTTTATAATTTTTATTCATAGATAGTATAACTCTTTTCCCTTGCTATATCAATGAATATTATTTTTTATATTCACAGATAGCCTCGAATTGAATACATCATTATAATTTGGTATAATATACTCACAAATTTAAAACTTGCTTAATGCTTGCTATCTAATTCATTCTTTAATAGCAAGCACAGTAAGTGTACGGACACTTACAAAAAAATTAATGGAGTAGACCTTTACGGAATGCTCCATTTTTTTAATTTTTACCTTGTTAGGGAGAACCCTAAGACCCCGAAATATATTTTATAAAGGAGAATAAAATGGCAAATAGATTTAGAAATGAAAGAATAGAAATAAAACTAACTAAGGAAGAGAAAGAAGTTTTTGAAAAGAAAATGAAACTTGCTAATTGTAAAACTATGTCTCACTTTCTTAGGAAATGTGTATTAGAAAAAGAAATTTATGTTGTAGATTTAGAACCATTTAGAAACCTACAATGGCTACTTTCAAATGCAACAAATAATATAAACCAGATTGCAAAAGCTACTAATACAACTGGTGTTATTTACAAAAATGAAATTGAATCAATGAATAAACAGATAGAAAAATTATCAAAAGAAATATGGCAGATCCATTCCCTACTTCTTAATAAATCAAAATGAATCATGCAATATAAAATCAAGATTCAAGCGTTATGGATCTCCAAATCATACAAAATCTAATTCCTATATAAGTCATTAAATATCAGATGAGTAACACTACATTTTTAATAAAACTAGGTGCATCAAATAGGGTAGTGTGAAAAGTTTTATGTATCAGCCCTCCTGATAGGATGTGTCTGATATTTTTTATTGAAAAATATCTTAAAACTAAATATATTCAAAAATTCACTTTTATGAATCTTTGTAAGCTAATCTTAGCACAAGAAAATTAAAAGGTCATGTTTTATCTTAAAATCTACCTTTTCTGCCTAATTGCTTTTTTTAAATTTGAGGATTTTTGTCAAGGGTTGGTCGTAAGACCAAGGCCTAGCATTTACCCTTGACGGGAATTCTCAAATTGTTTATTATTTTTGTGGCAGAAATTTAGATTCTGCCTTCAAAGAATATTGTTAGCTGAGATAATATTTGATCCCATCCACGGATTCTTGATGTCCACTTGCTTGAGGCATCTACCATTGCTAAACACAAGCTTTTTTGTAGTGCGTAGTCATTTGGGAATATGGTTTTGTTTTTAGTTACTTTTCTTAGTTGCCTATTGAAGTTTTCCATAACATTTGTTATATATATTAGTTTTCTTATTCCTTCTGGATATTTGAAATATGTTGTTAGTTCTGCCCATTTGTTTTTCCAATAGCTTATGCACATAGGATATTTTTTATTCCACCCTTGTGTCAAGTATTGGATACATTTTTTTGACCCTACCATGAAAAAGAGCAGACAAACCTATCCACTCTTCACCATCTTGTATTTATTTATATAGAACATAAAACAAATTCACTCAATTTATTTATTAATTATTTTAATTCACAAATTTAATCTTTAATCAAGACTACTTTATTATAGATGAAAAATCAAAAAAAATATGAAGCAATTGTAATGACTTACTTGATAAAGTATAGTTGCTTATATATTCATGCAAACCTTCATCTATATCTTTTTTTACTAAACACAAATTTCCTTGACTGATTGCTCCAAACTTTTCTCTATTTATTTTAGAAATTTTAATCGAATTATTATAAATATCAATGCTTTTCACAACAAATCCGAGCATAATATTCTTATTGTGATGTGACGGATATTTAGGAGGCTCCTCTACAAAACGACTGACACCTTCATTAATATATTTTTTATTAAGACTTTTACTGCCATCAACTCGTTTACATTCAATAATAAAATAGTCTTTTTTGTTTTTATTTATCCAATAATTATTTGATGTCACTTTAATATCACATCTTCCTATAAATGTGTCTGTATTTTCATCAAATGATTCTGGTGTTTCTATTTGGAATGATACAGGAAAGTTTCCACAACCTAGTTGAGTTAAAGTAAAATTATTATCCAAATAATAATGAAATAGATGGTTTTGTATTTTTACCTCATTATTATAAATTTTATTCCCTAAAGAAATACAATTTTGCTTCATTAAGCTACAACATTTTTCGATGATTTCAATAATATTAGAATAAAAACCATTTTGAAAATCTTCATTTATTGACTTTTGCTTAAAACCTCCCATCATTCATCACCACCCGATTCCATTATTTGCTCCATAACATCGGAAAGATCGAGTTCCGCAATTGCAGGATGCCAATACTTATAAAAATTAGGCTTTATAATAAAAAATGAGTTATGAGAAAAGTGGATGACATCTCTAATTTGATGAAACTTATCATTGTGAGAAAACACACAAAATCTTGATAATAGTACTTTATCATCATCAATATTGTCGACCAAATCAATAGCTGTATCAGATTTTCCGTCTAAAACGGCCAGCTCAAATATAGAAAATCTGTTTAATACATTATGATACAATTTAATTTCAATATGTTTTTCTACACGTTTATAGATATCAGTAAATTGTTTTTTGAAACATTCACTATAATCAAATAATTCCTCGGCAGATACCTTTCTGTAAATATTCTCTATGCCTATATTCGTTAGTTCCGGTATCTGGATTTTTATTGCATAGTCAATAAATTTATTATCTTTCAATCCAAACTTCTGTAATACTAAATTATCCAGGTCTTCGATTTCAGAATCTAAATCTGATAAGCACAGAAATTCATCTTTCTTTTTTTCACTCTGAATGCGCTCTGTTTTATGTGCAATATCTTCAGAAAAAATATAAGGAAATTCTAATATTTCCCCCATAAATCGCTGCTCTCGTTCTATTCCTATTGAAGTTCCAAGCATTAGATTCAGATAAGAATAAAATGAGGAGTTTAGCAAACCTACCAAATTCATAAAGAATGGTCTTTGCTCCTCGCTTCCTTTAATAATATACATGGTCTTTTTACAAACAAATGTTTCATCACTAAAAGCTGCTCGTAATTTATAATTATTGCAGTTCACTCCAGTTGGAGTTAATACATAAGGAGGAGAAAACAACGCTTTTTCTCTAGGACGATGTACTTTATCTTTCGAAAACAATGTAGTTTTATTTGAATTCACAAAAAAGTGATCTACCCCTTTTTTCGAATCAAGAAGCCTTTTGTTTAGTAAATGAGAAGCGTCTTGCTTATCACCATCTTGATATTCTACTCCTGACCCCATAATAATAGGAGGTTCTTGTTTTTCGATTGCATTTGAAATTGTACAATAACTATTCTTAAGCTTCATAATCAGAGTCAAATCAGTTGAAAACCCATATACAATAGTTTTCCAAGCCCAATCAAATCTCATAAGCATATTCTGTGTTACATACTTTATATCATTTCTTTCAATAACAATAACATTAAAAAGCTTGAAGAAAATATTTGGCTTTATAGATGTATAATTTATAATATTGTCTAAGTTGTTTTCTTCTGAGTAACTAAAAGAAATTATTACTGCGGGCGCATCGGCATTTTCAAAAACTAATTTTCTTACCGAAGACATTTCAATTATGCTATGAATTTTAGTTTCATTTAACAAAAATTTCCTGAATCTTTTTGAAGGTTTCTTTTGATTATACAATAATTTAGAATGTAAAATAAAACAACAAACAGTATGCTCTTTACAAAAGTCTTTAGCTCTGAAAACAAAGCTTCTACAAATCTCATTATTTTGTTGTTTGTCAAAGTATCCATTTTTTTTACAATATTCTAAATGAAGACCTGTTTTTACATTACCCCAAGGTGGATTTCCAATAACAAAATCAAAGTTAATGTGGCTTAACCATCTAAGTTTCTCTTCATCAAAAAAATCACTGACAAATAAATTTTTCCCTTTTAAATTCGGTAAAGTAAAAGCTGATAATGATTTTGGATCTTTGTAGTCTAAAACAGTTAAATAAAGAGAGAATATTGTAACATCAATTGCTTCCTCATTAATATCTATACCATAAATATTATCAGTTAAAAGAGATTTAAGTAAATTATCATCATCACAATACATTTTTCCATTTAAGTTTTCTTCTACTATACGTCGGTAACTGTCAACTAAAAATACCCCTGAACCACATGCAGGATCTAATATAGTATATTTATTATGTTCTTTTAAGAATCCTAAAGTGGTTTTATCCAAAATGTATTCTACAAGAAAATTAGGAGTGTAAAATGCATTATCTTTTGCTCTTGCTTCTCGCCCAAGTAATATCTCATAGATATTACTTATTAGCTCTACCGGAATAATATTAAAATCATACAGCGCAAATAGTGACAATTGACCATCATCCATCGAAATAGTTCCAGATAAAAAATCTGCAAGCATATTAAATACATCTTGCGTTAATTCGGGGCATTCAATTTCATTACCTAAATCAAAAAGATTTCCATTAAATTTTGATTTTAGATATTTAAATAAATTGTATATTGAACTTTTGTTCCTTAAGCATTTCATAAGTTCATTCTTTGATTGCTCAATATCAGCAGAAAAATTTTCATAAGCAAGGTCAACCCCTCGATCTATCAAAAACCTTATAAAAATGAGTCTCAACACTAACTTTGTAGCAAAGCCTATATG
>OGSE01000203.1_pt1 | contig 27513 bp, 15 predicted proteins | sample 1573791 | NCBI WGS metagenome assembly OGSE01 (sample SAMN03295813, study PRJEB24534) | human gut metagenome | isolation source: fecal sample 3 from infant 2 | host: Homo sapiens | place: USA: Pittsburgh, PA | collected 2014-07
CCGAAGGCCGACGCTACCTCAGCCTCGACATCCTCACCAAATCACGACTCACACCACAACCCACCCAACAGGAGGAACCCCCACTCCAACTCAGCGCATAACCCACCCCGAAGGACACAAAACGATTACACCACTCCACAGGACTTGACCACCTGCACCGGCACCTGCGCCGCCAAGCAGCGGCGGGTCGACTCCTGGTCGCATCGACCTAGGCCCTGGAAGGTCCGACAATGGAGTCCACGGCTGCATCATCATGGAAGGTCAAACGTACTGCGACTGACCTAACTCTCGCCACCGCAATCACCTCCCACGCCCACTGGTTTATCCCAGTGGGTGTGGGTGTATTTCCCTAAAAACATCCACCTACTCATGAGTCACAGAGAAAAAAGAGATCAACCACCATGTTCAACCTGTACGGAGACAACAACTGGACTGTCCGAATCGGCCTGTGGGAGAAGCTACGCAACAAGCTCGCAACCATTGAGGGTTCTTCATAATTGGGGGTGTAGTTGGGGTCTGAATCCTCCTGTTTCGAGGAGGCAGCGGGCGGCGTAGTTGGTGAGGTTTCGCAAGCCCGAGTGCGGTGCCGCGTAGGTGTTCGAGGCGGCCGTTGACGGCTTCGGTGGGGCCGTTGCTGGTGTGGGGGTGGTCGAAGTAGGCCAGGATGTCCCCGGCTCGGCGTTTGAGTCTCCTGCCCAGCGTGATGAGCTCGGTCAGATCCCTCGGTACACGCGTGGAGGTCAGGGTGTTGATTTCGGCTTCCATCAAAGCCTTGCCCGCGCTCGTATCGGGCGCGCGGTAGGCGTCGATGATGTTCTGATAGGCGCTCCACGTGGCCTCAAGGGCGACGTGCTCCTCGCTGGAAAACAGGTTGAGTAGTTGGTGTTGTTGGTGTGGCGTGAGTAGGCAGAATCTGGTGTGTAACATGCTGCGGGCCTTGTACAGGGAATCCGTGGCCCGCCCGCGCCGGTGGCGGAGTTCTTGCTGGATGCGCCTGCGACGCTCATCGAGAGCATCCCTGGCGAGGTGTACGACGTGGAAGGGGTCCATGACTGCCCTTACGTCTGGGAGTTCTTCGGCGGTGGCGCGCTTGGAACCGGTGAATCCATCCATTCCGACGATCTCGATGCGGCTGCGCCACGTGTCGGGCTGGGAGGCCAGCCAGGTTTTGAAGATCTGCTTGGAGCGGCCTGAGACCGTGTCTAGAAGTTGGTAGGGACCACGGCGCTCGTGGATGGGCGTCAAGTCCAAGATGACAGTGACATATTTGTCGCCGTATGGGGTGTATCGCCACACGTGTTCATCCACGCCGATGATGCGCACGCCTTCACACTGGGGCGGGTCGTTGATCAGTGAGCGCTCTCCTTCGGTCAGGACAGCGGTGTTGGCGGCTCATCCAGGACACACCTAGGGCCTGGACGATACGCGCCACTGTCACATGATGAACGACCAGCCCGTGAGGGCCCAGCGCACCGCCGCACGTGAGAGCTTCGCGCGCGGATCGGCCGCTGCACTCATGTTTTGACGCCACACGTGAGCACACTCCTGGCAGCGGTAGCGGCGCACGCTCACGTGCAAGATCGTGGGGCGCCACCCCTAGGGCTCGTGCACGGGACGCCTGATCACCGTGTCACGCGCCTCGCCCTGACTTTCGCAACGTCGACACCACCGGTCCGCACCAGCGATCCGGCAGGCCAATACTGCATGGTCTGACCACATGCGCTGGCCGGTCAATTCCAGGCCCAGGTCATCCAGACGCGCGAACGCGCTCAGGTCAGGGCGATCAAAGGTAGTATGAGGCATGTCGAGGCCTTTCAGATGGACGGTGTAGGAATCTCCATCATCGAAAGACCTCGATCCCTACACAACTACGACACACCCAACGCCGCCCACCACACCTACACCCTCAAATGCGATGAGCCCCTAACCCAAACGCGTGGGGGTATCCTCAGAGCAGTCAACGGAGACCCGTCCTCGAGCCAGAAAGTGAGCTGAGCATGCGAGTAGTAGTCGTCGGAGGAGTCGCCGGTGGCATGAGCGCGGCCGCGCGCCTGCGCAGGCGCGACGAGGGCGCCGAGATCATCGTACTGGAGCGCAGCAAGTACGTGTCTTTCGCGAACTGCGGACTCCCGTACTACGTCGGCGGCGAGATCGAAGACGCCGCTAAACTCCTCCTCCACACCCCGCAATCGCTCAAGGCGGCGCTCAACCTCGATGTGCGTACCAACTCCGAGGCCACCGCGATCGACCCCGGAGCCCACAGCGTCCAGGTCACCAACACGGAGACGGGCGAGGTCTACGCGCTCACCTACGACCACCTGATTCTCTCCCCGGGAGCCCTCGCGAGCCGGCCTCCGATCGAGGGCCTCGACTCTCCGCGCGTGCACACCCTGCGCACGGTCGACGATGCTCTCGCCCTGCGCGAGGCCTCTGGTACGCGAGCCGTCGTCCTCGGCGCCGGGTTTATTGGCATCGAGGCCACCGAAGCCCTCGCACAGCGAGGCTTCGAGACCCACCTCGTCGAGTTCGCCGAATACGTCCTGCCGCCCCTCGAAGTCGAGATGGCCACGCTGGTTACGCAGGAGCTGCGCGCCCTCGGCGTGTACGTTCACGCCGGCGTCGCCGCCCAGTCCATCACCCACGGCGACGACCGCGACTCCGTGACGCTATCCGACGGCACCGTGCTGGACGCCGACGTCATCGTCCTGTCGACCGGCGTCCGCCCCGACACCGCCTTCGCCGAGGCCGCAGGCATCGAGACTGACCGCGGCTACATCCTCGTCGACGAGCATGGACGCACCAGTGCCGACGACGTCTACGCGGTCGGTGATGGCACGATCGGTCGCGACCACGAACGCCCCATCGCCCTGGCCGGACCCGCAAACCGCGGGGGACGCCTCGTCGCCGACGCGATCGCTGACGCGCAGCGCGGCGAGGCCACCGCGCGCCCCATCCCGCGCCCCCAGGGCACGGCGATCGTCCGGATCGGGAGCCTCACCGCCGCCATGACCGGAGCTAACCGCGCGACCCTCGATGCCTCGGGCACGCAGTACTTCACGGTGCACACGCACGCCAACCAGCATGCGGGCTATTTCCCCGGCGCCAAGCCCGTGCACATCCTCATGCATGTGGGCACCGACGGACAGATTCTCGGTGTGCAAGCCGTGGGCGCCGACGGCGTGGACCGCCGCATCGACATCATCGCGACCGCCATGCGAGCCGGCCTGAAGGCGACGGACCTCATCGACCTGGACCTCGCCTACGCGCCGCCCTACGGCCAGGCCAAGGACCCCATCAACCAGACCGGCATGGTCGCCCACAATGTCCTGACTGGCCAGCTTGTCCTCACCGGCCCGGAGGCCCTCATCGAAGAGATGCCGGTTCTGGACGTGCGCACGCCTGGGGAGTACGCGGCCGGGCACATGCTGAACTCCCTCAACATCCCGCACACGCAGCTGCGCGACCGCCTCGATGAAGTCCGCGCCTGGGTCGACGGAACCGTCGGCGACCAGCCCTTCGTCGTCATGTGCGCCGCGGGCGTGCGCTCCTGGATCGGCTACCGCATCGTGCGCCACGCGGGCTTCAACGTCACCATGCTGTCGGGTGGCATCCAGACGCTGCGAGCGTGGCTTGGGGATCGGGCCGAGGCCGTGCTGGTGAAGGGAGAGGGATAAGCATGAGGATTCCTGCCTCGCAAACGACCCCGCGTCGGAGATCGAAGCAGTAGAATCTCTAGTCACAACCGGGAGCGTCCCGATCAACAAACCCGAGCACTCGGTCCTCCGACTGGCCTCATGCGATGGCGCAACCAGCCTGAGAGCGCAAGCTCGCAACACCATGCAGCGGGTCCAACGAGGGGCTCGAGGCGCGACAACGAAGGAGACGATCATGTGTCGACCCACTACCTGCGAGGTATGCGGAAAGATCACCTGGAAGGGCTGCGGCAAGCACATCGACTCGGTGAAGGAACAGGTTCCCCCGGATCAGTGGTGCGATAAGAACCATACCGACGAGGAGTACGCCCTCGCTGAGAAAAAGAGCGGGTTCTTCGGCAGTTTCTGCAGCTAGCCTGTAGCCCTGTGGCGGCCTCGTGTGCGCCGCGACGTTCGATGGCGTGCGCCTTTCTCAAGGCATACATGATTGATGTGTCAAAACGGATTATTCCTCGCAGAACGCAGATATCATTGAGCCATGAGGTGGGCGACAAAATCAACGTGGATTCGTATCGCCGTTCTGTTCGGCATCTACCTGCTGGTACCCGCAGCGTGGTTTGGCGTCTCGCAGGTCTCGGACTCGATGGAGATCGTGAAGAGCCTCGCGTTCCTGATCCTGCTCGCGATCAATCCACTCCTAGCGATGGGGTTTGGCGCTTGGGACGGGGTTAAGGAGGGGGTCAGCCTCCTGTGGCTGCTCGCGCCTTTCGTGTGTTTCTTGGCGCCGATGTACCTGTTCTTCAACGATAGCGCTCTCATCTACGGGGTCGGGTATAGCCTCCTTGGCTTTGTGACCCACGGAGTCGGTGCCTTCATCCACGCGCGCCGTGTGCGGCGGGCATAATCGCGTGCAACGAGCTGATCCGCGCGCTGGATGTGGCTGCGCGGATAGGTGACGAACATGCGGATAGGTTATGACGATGTGGATAGCTTATTAGCCTATCCGCATGCGAATAACCTATCCCTATCCGCATAACCTATCCGCATGCGCCCTCTCGGATTTGTTCCCGCGCCTAGAAGCCCGTTTCGTTCCGGCCCGCCTTCTCGGGCGTAGCATTCCCGGTATCGCGACGGCCCAAGGCTCACGTCACGCACAAGCACACGGAGGTGCTGAGCATGCTGTGGGATTGGGGCGCCACACTCGATGACTTCTTCGACAATGCGTTCAACCGAGCCTCTTACGACGGTACGAGCGAGGCGGTCGCACGCGATGACTGCATCTACGAAAGTGCGTGCGGAACCGGTGCGATCAGTACCGCCATTGCTTCAGTCTGCGCGCAACTCGGACTCGGCGCGCCGGGCTATCGCGAATGCCCGTGAGAACAAAATGAGAGTCTGATACCTGGATGGGGGCACAGAGGAACGAAATGACTTGTTTCGGAGGGGCACATTCGTAACATGAGTGCAAGGTTGCGCAGTCTGAACAAGTGTGAAAGTATTTGTGGTCAATGGAAGTGAAAATTTTAATGAGTTTGAGTATTTTTGCTTTCCTTGATCGTTGGGATACTGTGTTGAGCGAGAAAGGGGCTCATCATGGCTCGTAGGCCTGTCTTTGTGCCTGACTCTGATAAACCGTATGTTTCGGAACTATCTCTGGATTTTGAGTATTTTCCCGGATCTTCTGTTGGGCAGAAGCAGCGTTCGGTTGCAAGTTTGCATGCGGCGTATGTGGATAGGTTTCCTTCGTCGCGCGTTCTGGAGGTGTCGTCCAGGAGTAAAAGGGACATTGGAGTTCAGTTAAGCGCGTTTAATTTGATGATTGAGGATCCAGGTCGCGGAAGTTACAGTGTTGAATGTGCTTTCCAGGCTTCAAAAGTCTTTCGGCATGGGGGTCCCTTTGTTGATCTTCTCAACGCCTCGAGTCGTGCAGCAAAGACAGATAGGCGATTGAGGAATAGTGGCGAGCTTGTTGGATTCAAGTATTTTGCAGATGAATTCCCGTTAGAGCCGAAGACTTATTTTTACGACTGGTTGTATGCGTCTGCGCTCTGTCGTGATGAAAAGGTCGTCGAGCAGGTTATGACGTTCGATGCTTTCACTGATATTGAGCATAATCCTGAGCGGTCGATCAACTGTCAGGCAAGGACTGTGGCTAAAGTGGTGGGTCTTGCCCGGGCGGGGCTTTTGGAGGATGCCCTGCAGTCGCCTCGAGCGTTTCTGGAACTCGGGTATCAATAGGTTTTTGTTGTCCTGTCACTTTGTTCGAGGGTGGAAGAATAATCTCATCTGGGATCGGGGCGCCGTAATCGCCTACGTGGATAGGTTACGAACATGCGGATAGGTTATGACGATGCGGATAGCTTATTAACCTATCCGCAAGTGAATAACCTATCCGTATCCGCATAGCCTGTCCGCGTGCGCCTTCGTGGTTCTGTTCCTGTGCACAGAACCCCTTTCCGCCCCGGCATCTCCCACGCAGGCGTATCATGTCCAGCAGCGCGAAGCAGCGTCGGCCTCGTGCGATGCATGGGAATACGGAGGTGTTCAGCATTGTTCTGGGATCGAGTTGCCCCGCTCTACGACCTCGCCGTCAACGCGCTCAACAGGAGGGTGTACGACGGGACGGGCGGTGCCGTTGCCCGGTTGATTCGCCCCGGTGACACCGTGCTCGAATGTGCGTGCGGCACCGGCGCGATCAGCGTCGCCATTGCCCCCGCATGCGCGCGTGTGGTTGCGACCGACTATTCCGAGGGGATGCTCAAGCAGGCACGCAAGAAGCTCGCGAAACACTCGAACGTCACCGTCGAGCAGGCGGATATCACCGACTTGCGCTACGCGAACGACTCGTTCGACGCCGTCGTGGCGGGCAACATCATCCACTTGCTGCCTGAACCGGGCGACGCGCTCAAGGAGCTCAAGCGGGTCGTGCGCCCGGGTGGCACGATCATCGTGCCCACCTACGTGATTCCCAAGAAGCGGGCGCACACCATGTTCCTGAGTGTGATCTCCCGATTCGGCGTGCACTTCCAGGAGCACTTCGACCCGGTGTCCTACCGGGCGTTCTTTGAGCGTATGGGCTGCACGGGCGTCACCTACCGTGTCGTGCGAGGGCGAATTCCCTGCGTGATCGCCTCCTTCACGAACGATCAGTAGATGCTGAGCCCAGGGCGACGTTCCGCAGCATCGCCCCGTAGGCGACCGAGTCGCGGCTCATACGCTCGCAGTGCCCCCAGCCGGGCCAGGCGCGTAGCTCGGCCTCCGGGTAGAGTCGCGGGATCACGCGGCGCGCGAGCCGCAGGTCTGAATCCTTCTCTCCGTACGCGAAGGTGCAGCGCCGCTGAACGGCGGGGGAGAGGGGCGGCAGGCTCACATGTGAGCAGTCGCGCACGATCGCGCGGATACTGTCCTCACTCATCGCGGAGAAACTGGCGACCATCGCGTGAGCCGCCTCCTCGCCGTAGAGGCGCGCGAGCTTGCGTGCCCCAGCCTCGGGGTCGCGCACGGCCTTCCGGTGCTTCGCGACCATCACCCGGCTGAGAACGGCCCCGCCGGCGCCTGCCACGGGTCCGCCCGAGTAGAAGCTCACGCCCTCAATAAACAATTGATCAAACGAGAGGTCCGGGAATCGCAGCAGCTCAAACAGGATGACCCCGCCGAGCGACGCCCCGAAACCCAGAGACAGGCAACGCACCTCGTGGGATGTCAGCCACTCGTGGATCGCCGCCGCCTCGGCCGCAGCCGACACGTAGCGGGTCGAGGCTTCGTCCCCGTGAGCGGAGAGGTCCGGAACGAGGAAACGCAGTCCGGGACCCATGTGGTCGCACAGCGCGGTCTTCATGCTCGAGGCCGAGGACAGCATCGGGTGAATGATGAGGACGGTAGGGCAGTCCTGCCCGCCAGGACCGTAGACGTGCATTTTCATGTCGGCGCTCCGAATGAGCTGTGGGGCGCGCCGTTGCACCCGCGAAAGTGTATGACACTCGGATGCTAGCACCGCCGTGTCTGACCGATTGGGTTTCAGGTCCCGATACGAGCGGGGCATCAGGCGCCCTGGGTTCGTGCGCGCGCGGACCTACTAGCCTCCGCGCGGGATGGCGGGTAGTGTTGATCCGTTACCCCCGCATGAAGGAGTGAATGATGCTTGTTGTGACGACCCCGACCGTTGAGGGTGTGCCGATTAAGCGCTACATCGGCATGGTGTCGGGCGAGACCATCGCCGGCGTGAACGTTTTCAAGGACTTCGGCGCGAGCCTGTCCAACGTGTTCGGTGGCCGCGCCTCCCAGTACGAGGAAGAGATCGGCAACGCCTCCGCGACCGCCGTCAACGAAATGTGTGCACGCGCGCAGTCCATGGGTGCGAACGCGGTCGTCGGCGTCAAGGTCGACTACTTTACGGCCGGCACCGACAACGGCATGCTTGCCGCCATCGCGACGGGTACCGCCGTCATCCTCTGATCTCATCACGCGCCGCAGTGCGCGCAACTGACAACCCGCCAGGGCGGGCCCGCACGAGGCCTGCGTGGCGGGTTGTTGCTATGCTCAGCCGCCGCGAGCGAGGGGTGCCAGCGTCGTGACAGGTGCGCAGGCCTCGGATACTCAGCGTTATCGCTTCTCCTTCTCAGATACGCTCTATTTCATACACAGGGTCAAACTTGTGGCAAGTCCTTGACAGTGGCCCGATGGAGTGACCGGGTAGATCTCCATCATGCTGGCGTGGGATTCAACAAGGTGATGCAGTATGCGACAAATGGGCGCGAGAACTGTTTGGCGGACGGTGTGAGAAATTCGCGACAACTATCCTGCAATGGGTGATCAGGGCTTACTCTAAAAGCAGGAGAGCTGCGCCTATGCGCTCCCCATTGAACCAGCTGTTAAGGAAGTGAGTTGCAGATGTGTCATCGGCGTTTGTCGGCGCTGGCGTTAGTCGCCACTGGCGCCCTCGCTATCACTACCATGAGCGTGGCGCCCTCGTTTGCGGCCGATACGGACAGCGCCGAGGCTTCTGCGCCCGGTGTGGCCGCGGCGGACGGGACGACCACCGTCATCGTCCAGCTTGCGCCGGACGCTGTTGGCGGCGATCGGGCGGGCGCGTACAGGGACCTCAAGCAGCGCATCGCGCAGGCCGTCAGCCAGGCGTCCCCGGGCAGCACTATCGGGGACGTGCGTGATTACCACCATGCCCTTGACGGCTTCGCGATCACCGCTCCCGCGTCTGCCCTCGGCGCCATCAAGAGCGCGCAAGGCGTCAAGGATGCGTTCTTCGACGAGCAGCGTGAGCCGGTCTTCTATCCCGAAATGTGGGGGGACGGCGGCGTGGCAGTTGCCGATCCAGCGAAGGAAACTCGTTCCGACCAGGTAGCTGGTCGGGGACGTGGGCGCGTCATCGAAGTCATTGACGCGAGTTTCGATACCTCGCACGAGGCCTTCGCCGGGACGATGGACACCGCCGCGCTGCGCCTCCCGCAGGCCGAGATGGAGTCCCTCACGTCCCAGCTGGATGCCGGTCAGGGCGGCGCATGGGTCAGTGACAAGATTCCTTTCGTCTACGACTATGCGGACCGTGACACGAACCCATCCATCGGCTATGGCTATGGTCCGCAAGACTTTACCGTGCACGCTCATGGCACTCGCATGGCGGCGCTCGCGGCAGCCAACGGAGCGACCTATCAGGGGAGTGCGCCCGATGCGCAGCTCATCCTCGCCAAGGTCCTCTCTAATAGCACTTGGACCGTGCGTGACAGTGACCTGTTGGCGGCCCTCGATGATGCGATGGTCTTAAAGCCCGACACGGTCTGTGTGTCCTTCATGGCGAATCGTGATCTCGACGGTGAAGCGTCGGAACTGTACGACGACGTCTTTGCCCGGCTGTCCGGCGCGGGTATCACGGTTGAAGCGCCAGCGGGAGACAGCGGGCGAGCCGAGTGGCGCACGGGCGTGCGTGACCTGGGTGCAATTGGTGCACCCGCTTCCTATTCCTCCGTCCTCGCGGTGGCTGCCGTCGGCGGCTCCACCCTGCAAGGGACAGATGGCCTCGCCCCGTGGAGTTCCTCCTCGTGGGGTCCAGGCCCTGACATGAGGCTCAAGCCGGAGATCGCCGCACCCGGCGGCAACGTCAACGCTGCCATCCCCGGCAATGACTATCGACGGATGCCGGGCACCGGCGAGGCGTCGGCTCAAGTTGCCGGTGTCGCTGCCCTCGTGCGTCAGCGCATGGCGACCGATCCGATGTTCGCGGGGCTGAGTGACGAAGATAAGTCCGCGTTGGTTCCCAGCTTCCTGATGGGGACCGCCCGCCCGATCGTCGATACGTCTGCAGCGGATGGCGCCTTCTGGTCCCCGCGCTGGGTCGGCGCTGGCATGGTGGACGCGCAGGCAGCCACCACCTCGTCGGTGTACCCGAGCGTTGTAGGGGCCTCGGACCCGTCGCGACCGAAGGCTGAGCTGGGCGAGAGTGCCAGCGGGTGGACCTTCCAGGTGCAGTTGACCAATCTGTCCGACACCGCCCACACATACACGCTGGGCGGACAGGCGCTCTCTGAAAACGTGACCGGTTCGCTCTATGCGAAGCATTCGACGAACTGGGCCGGCAAGGGGATCGACCTGACCTTCTCTGCCGACACGGTCACCGTGCCCGCGGCGTCGAGTGCGACCGTGACCGTCAGCGTGAACCCGACACCGCAGTTCGCCTCGTTCGCATCTGAGAAGACGCCCAAGGGCACGTTCATTGACGGCGCGGTGACCTTCACGAGCACGGATGGGCAACCCGACCTGACGGTTCCGTACCTCGGTTTCTACGGTTCGGCGGATGAGACCCCGATCTTCGACAGCCCCGTGTACGGCGAGGGAACGATCGGCACGTCCGCGATGACTTTCCACGGGCTGACCCTCGGGCAGTTGAACCCGTTCGACGTCGAAGAAGCTGCGGCGATCAGTACGAATGATCGTCATCTGTACATCGTCTCGCGGTCGACGGAAGAAAACGCCCGGACGTACGCGACACCGGCGACGGTCCTGCTTCGCGACGTCATGTCGTTGACCTACACCTACCGGAACGAGGCTGGCGACGTCGTGCGTTCATACACGTTGGGGGGAGCGCCGAAGAGTCGGACTGTCTCAAACGGACGCTATTCCGAGGCGAGCACCGCGGAAGCCGCGTTGGGTACTCAACCGCTCTTCGACGGGTATGACGAGCAAGGCCGTGCGCTGGCTGACGGACGCTATACGCTCACGATCGAAGGAACGACCGGCGGTGCGTCGCCTCTCACCGAGCGCCTCACCCACGTGGTAACGCTGGACACGGCGCCGCCCGTCATTTCCAACGTGAAGATATCGGGCGAGGGAGACGACCGTACGCTCTCCTTCGACGCCACCGATTCCTCGCCTATCGCCGCGTACGGATTCTCGTGGAGCGCGGACGGTGAGCCATTCATGCGCGAGAAGGTCTACGGTTCGGACGAACGCGGGGACGATGGGCAACACGGCGGTCACTTTGAGGTGCCGCTGTCTCAGATTGTCGAGCGTTCGGGTGGCGATCCTGCGACCGTGTACCTGCAGGTGTGGGACTGGCCGGTGAACAAGGGGACGGTGAAGGTGGATCTGAAGCCCGTTCCCATGACGTCGCTTGCTCTCTCGCAGACTGACGCGACCCTGTCGGTAGGGGAGAGCGTCGGGCTGAGCGCCACCCACGAGCCCGCGGATGCGAGCGTGACCGATGTGGTGTGGTGCTCGTCGAACGAGGCCGTGGCCACGGTCAGTCAGGACGGCACCGTGACAGCGGTGGGCGCGGGGGATGCGACGGTGACCGTCTACGACCCGACGCAGCCCTCGCTCGTATCGGCGAGCGCCACGATCCACGTCAGTGCACCGGCCCCTGCGCACAAGGCGGGCACCTGGAAACGCAACGGTCGAGGCTGGTGGTACCGATACGAGGACGGCTCCTACCCCGCGGGAGAGTCTGTCGTCATCGACGGGAATGTGTACCGTTTCGATGCTTCGGGCTACATGCGTACCGGTTGGGTGCTCGACGGCGGGCAGTGGTATTACCACGCGGCTTCCGGGGCGCAGGCCAGTGGCTGGGTGCTCTCCGGCGTGCACTGGTATTACTTGAGCCCTCAAACTGGCGTCATGGCCACTGGATGGGTGAAAGTTGGGGCCACCTGGTACTACCTGTCGCCCTCCAATGGTGCGATGGCGACGGGCTGGCTCAAGGAGGGCGGGCACTGGTACTACCTGAATCGCCCCTCCGGTGCGATGACAACGGGCTGGCTGCGCATCTGGGGTACCTGGTACCACTTTGCTGATAATGGTCAGCTGATCGCGTAGTCAGCGACTGAGATGGCTGATCCTGCCCCGCGCCCCCGGACACTGCGTCCGGGGGCGCGGGGCAATTTCCACGAAAACAACCAAAAGACTTACGGAGGAATCTTTGGCGTCCTATTGTGAGAGAGTGGCCGCATAGTCGCGGTTCACGCCCATCCTTGACCCACGTGTAGCACAAGGGGAGACAACGATGTCCCAACGAACATTCAAGGCGCTGGCGCTCGCCGCGGCCGGTGCTCTAGCTTTTACCATTGTCGGTGTCCCGGCGGCCAATGGTGCCGCTATTGAAGACGACGATCCGGTCGGTCACCGCACAGCGGAATGCAAGATCCCATTTGATCCGGACTTCTATCCGTCTTTGCAGCTATGGCCACACAGCACGGCATTGGCCCCGGGCCAGAGCGTCGCTGTCGAGCCCCTCGGTCATGAGAACCCACGTCAGAATTCCGACTTTCTCACCTGGGAGTCTGCGAACGAGTCCGTGGCGACCGTGGATGCGAACGGTGTCGTTACCGCCCTCACCCCGGGCGATGCGCAGGTAACCGCGATCTACGACGGGGCCCATGACGTAACAGACACTGTTCACATCCAGGTCCGTTCCGTATCCGAGGAGACTGGGATCGAGCTGCCGGAATCCACGTTGACGGTCGCAGGGGGCCGCAAACTGCTCGTCAACGCACTCCTGGCTCCTTCGCTTCAAGGGAGTCGGGTGTCTTGGGCACTTGACTCTTCCTCGGTGGGGACGCTGACCACCGAGGAGGACCGGCCGACCGCGACGCTGCATACACCTCGCGGGCCGGCGAGCGCGACGCTGACTGCTAGCGTCACGACCCCCGCAGGTGAGGTCAAAGTCGCCTCGGCCGTGATTGACGTGCGTCCCTCTTCGGCCGACGACTTCGTGATTTCGGGCGGCGTCCTCACTGCCTACACGGGTGAGGCGACGGACATTGCGATCCCTGACGGCGTGACCGTGATCGGCAAAGAAGCCTTCAAGAAGAAGGACGTCGAACACGTCTGGGTTCCCGCTAGCGTTCAGGAGGTGAGAGAACGCGCATTCAGCGGTTCCGAACTGAAGACGATCACTTTCCAGGACGACGATGAACATCCTTCCCAGCTGAGGCGCATCGAGTACAGGGCATTCGATTTTACAGGGGTTGAGGACCTCGTGCTGCCTCGCTCGGTCGAGCAGCTCCAACAGGGCGCGTTTTACGGCATGGGGTTGCTGAACTCCCTTCATGTTGGGCCCAAAGTTGAAATGGGCTCGCTGAGCGTTAGTTTTGACATGTTCTGGTGTCTGTCCCACCTGGAGGTGGATGCGGATAATCCGAACTACGAGACTGTCAACGGCGTCCTCTACACGAAGGACCATAAGCACTTAGTTTTTTTCCCGAGACGCTTGGACATCGGTAGCTCCTACGAGGTCCTGGATGGGACCGAGAAAATAGACGATTATGCGCTTTCGTACACGAATCTCACCTCTATCACGCTGCCTTCCACGGTGCGTATTCTTGGCGAGTCGAGCCTGGCAGGAAACAGGTTGCTCACGAGCATCAACCTGCCCGATGGCTTGACAACCATTGAAAACACGGCGTTTGAGGGCTGTACCAAGTTGAGTCACATTGTCATCCCCGACTCTCTGCAGGTCGCCAACGGCTTTCATGATGTGGGGGTACAGACCCTTGTGTTTGGGCAGCAGATCAAGGAAATCCAGATATACGATTTGCTTGTGCGACAGGTTCCTCGCCTCGTCGTACGAGGCGGTGTCGATGGCTCATTTGTGCACACTGGGCCAGCAGATGGCAAGCGCGGAGAGAGTGCCTTCTTCGGTGAGGGAATGACGAGTATTTCCTATTTGGGTATCGCCCCGCGCTTCATCATCCTCCCGGCGACCCTCACGACTTTTGACCTCAGTGGCTACGAGAACCAGGAATTCCGAGACGACACGCACGTCTATGTGGCGGGAACCGAAGGATCTCACGCGTGGTCAGTTGCAAAGGCCGCAATGGTAGCTTCGGGTTACGACACGTCGCAGTTGCACTCCTTCGCTCCTGCGTCACTGACGCTGTCTGGTTCAGGAATAGCCGAGGCGGGGGCAAACTACGCCATGAGGCCACCGTCGGGTGCGCCTGCGACCGTGACAGCTACCGTGGCGGACGGTGTTCCGAGCGGACGACAGGTGCGTGTCGTGCAGATCGGTACGGACGGCGCTGAGTCTGTCCTTCAGGACTGGACCGACATGCCTGAGAGTCAGAATGCGGATACTGCCTCGATGGATGTGACGGTGACGCCAGCCGTGACAGATGTTCACCTGCGCATTGACGCGCGTGACGCCTCGTACCTGGTGGCTTCGGCGAACCTAACGATGGGCGCGGTTCCGACTCCTGCACCTGAGCCGACGCCAGACCCGGTTCCGACTCCTGCGCCCGAGCCGACTGTGGATCCGGTTCCGACTCCTGCGCCCGAACCGACGCCAGACCCGGCTCCGAGTGTGGATCCGACGCCTGTTCCGACCCCGGCTCCCACGCCCGATCCGACGCCTGCGCCCACGCCGCAGGGTGGGGCGTGGATCAGTGATTCGGTCGGCTGGTGGTATCGCTACGCGGATGGTTCGTACCCGGCTGGAGTGTCGGTGCGGATTGGTGACTCGGTCTATCGTTTTGACGCCCGCGGGTATATGCGTACTGGTTGGGTGAGTGAGGACGGTGCATGGTTCTACCATCATGCGTCGGGTGCTCAGGCAAGTGGCTGGGTGAAGGATGGCTCGTCCTGGTATTACCTGGATCCGGCGTCGGGTCGGATGGCCACGGGTTGGTTGCTCGATGGTTCGACGTGGTATTACCTGACGTCTAGTGGTGCGATGGCGACCGGCTGGGTCAAGGATGGCTCTACCTGGTACTACCTGGGGTCCAGTGGTGCGATGGCCACGGGTTGGCTGCTCGATGGTTCGACGTGGTATTACCTGATGCCCAGTGGTGCGATGGCGACCGGCTGGGTCAAGGATGGCTCTACCTGGTACTACCTGGGGTCCAGTGGTGCGATGGCCACGGGTTGGCTGCTCGATGGTTCGACGTGGTATTACCTGATGCCCAGTGGTGCGATGGCGACCGGCTGGGTCAAGGATGGCTCTACCTGGTACTACCTGGGGTCCAGTGGTGCGATGGCGACCGGTTGGCTGATGGATGGTGGTTCCTGGTATTACCTGAGCACTGATTCGGGAGCGATGTACACGGGTGGTCACTGGATTGGCTGGACGTGGTACAACTTCGCCGATTCGGGGCGCCTCCTGAGTTGACAGATAAGGCGCAACACCGAGCTGTGAGACTATGCGCCCGCGCCCCCGGATGACCTCCGGGGGCGCGGGCCTTTTCTCACCCAAACACCAAGCCATCTGGTCGATGGATGTCAGGGGAGTCTGCGCGAGGAAGAGTGGGGCAGGGGAGGGACTCGTTCATTGCCACTTCGACCATTAGGTCGATCCATCGACAAGGGGGACACTTGTATGCGGCTAATTGTTGGACTCTGTCACCATAATCTGGGTGCTCGGTCGATTTGTCAGATGCGTTGGAAAGATGCTGTGAAACCCTAGATAAATCGGGCGAAATCGTCCCCGTGCCCGATCCCTGCATGTTCCCCGCTTGTGTGGGTTGATGTAGGGTACTCCATGCAAAGAAGCAATACACTCACCGACACATGGTGAGAAGGTGTGTCTCAGGGGGTATCTGAAAACCCTCCAAAGGGATATGTTTGACACCGGGGATCGTGTTGTGAGCACGGAGCCCACCCTTACCAGCTGTCAATAGAAGGGGTCTCATATGTCCCATCGCAACTCAATTGTGCTGGCGTTTGCGCTCGCCGGCGCCCTGTCCCTGACCGGGGTAGGTGTCCCTGCCGCGCTTGCGGCCGACACGGGCGCATTCGGTCAGGTCAATGCTGCCGCCCCGCTGCGCGCCGATGCCGATGGCTTCACCATCGACGATGGCGTCCTCGTGTCGTACACGGGTAGCGCAACACAGGTGCGCATCCCCGAGGGGGTGACCGAGATCAGCACGAACGCCTTCAGTGGTGCGCAGCTGACCAGCGTGTGGATCCCCGCGAGCGTGCGCGCAATCGATGACTCTGCTTTCGCGGGCCAGCCGCTGACCCAGGTGACCTTCCAGGATGACGACGCGCACCCCTCGCAGCTGGAGACGATCGGGGACCGCGTCTTCGCCTACACCCCTCTTGAGCGCGTTACCCTGCCTCGATCTGTTAAGACGGCAGGCCTCGAGACCTTCTCCGACATGGAGAAACTGCGCTCCGTCCACGTCGGCCCGAACGTCCAGGCCGACGGCCTGTTCGCAGCATTTGCGCGCACCCCGCTCCTGGAGAGCATCGAGGTTGACGCGGCGAACCAGAACTACCAGAGCCTCGACGGTGTCCTGTACACGAAGGATCTGACGCACCTGGCGACATACCCGCAGGCGAAGAACTCGGGCGGCTCGTACACCGTTGCCGAGGAAACCGCATTCATCGACGAGGGTGCTTTCGCCTCTGCGCAGATCACCTCCGTGACCCTGCCCTCGCATCTGCGTAACGTTGGCAAGGGTGCGTTCGTGGGGGCGCGGATCACGTCCCTGACCCTGCCTGACGCCTTCGAGTCCATGGACGACACGGCTTTCTGGTACATGCCCAAGCTGGAGCGCGTTGACCTGGGTGGCGCCACGATGCTGCCGGATAGTGCCTTCCGCTACGACAAGTCCCTCGCCGAGGTGAATTTCCGTCCCGACCTGAATCGCCTGGCCGAGGTCGGCGACAACGCCTTCGATACCACCGCGCTCACCTCCGCCACACTCCCCGACTCGGTGACCTCGATCGGTAAGGGTGCCTTCTCCAACGACACCGCGCTGACCTCTGTCCACCTGGGCTCGGGCATTGCCACCATCGGAGAATCCGCATTCGTGGACGCGAACAACCTCGCCTCGCTGACCGTGGACCCCGCCAACACGGTGTACTCCGTGGAAGACGGTGCCCTGTACGGCAAGGGCGACGCTGGCCGTACCCTGGTCCTGTACCTGCCCACGAAGACAGACACCGACGTGACGGTTCCCGACGGCACGGTCGCTATCGCCGACACAGCCTTCGCGCACAACACGTCCCTGCGTCGCGTCGTCCTGCCCGAGGGCCTGACGACCATCGGCTACGGTGCTTTCGACGGCGACGCGAACCTCACCGACCTCGTCATCCCCGACTCGGTGACGGTCGCCCGCGGCCTCGTTGGCAACGGCCTGGACACGATCGAGCTGGGTTCGAAGGTCACGGAACTGTGGATGACCCCGCGCGAGAGCGCAGCCCCGCGCCACATCATCGTGCGCGGCGGTAACGACGGCGAGTTCTACTACGAGGGCAAGGCCTCCAACGGGCGCCCCGACAGCGCCTACTTCGGTGAGGGGATGACCCGCTTCACCTTCTGGTTCGACACGCCCCGCGTCCTGGTCCTGCCCTCGACAGTCGAGGAGATCAAGCTCGCCGCCGACATGGACGACGACCTTAAGGCGGGCACCGAGATCTACGTCGCCGCCCCCAAGGGCTCGAAGGCGTGGACGCTCACCGAAACCGCGATGAAGGACGCCGGCTACAACACGGCCAACCTCTTCGAGTACACGACCCCCCAGGTCACGGTCTCGGGCACCGGCATCAACGAGGCCGGGGCCGGGTACACGCTCACCAGCTCGGTGGGCACGCCGACGACCATCAACGTCTCCGCGCAGGGCGGCACCCTGGGCGGACGCGAGATGCGCGTCGTGCAGATCGGCGCCGACGGCACCGAAACGGTCCTCCAGGATTGGGACTCGATGCAGGGCAGCTCGGACGAGAGCGCGTCCACCGACTCCTACACCTGGACCCCGACCAGCGCTGATGTCTCCCTGCGCGTCGACGTGCGTCAGGACCCCCACGCCGTCACCTCGACGACCGTGACCCTCAAGGCCTCGTCTGATACGACGCCCGCCCAGGGCGCATGGGCCTGGGGCGCTCGCGGCTGGTGGTACCGCTACGCGGATGGCACCTACCCGACCAGCACCACCAAGACCATCGACGGCCAGGTGTACCGCTTCGACGCGGATGGCTACATGCGTACCGGCTGGGTCTTCGAGCAGGGCAACTGGTACTACCACACCCTCTCGGGCGCGCAGGCCAGCGGTTGGGTCCTTGATGGCGTCTCCTGGTACTACATGGATCCCGCCACGGGCACCATGGTCACGGGATGGGTCAAGGATGGCGCGCACTGGTACTACCTGAGCCCCGCCAACGGCAAGATGCTGACTGGCTGGGTGAAGGATGGCGACGCCTGGTACTACCTGAAGCCCGGAAGCGGCCAGATGGTGACGGGCCGCGTCTGGATCGGATGGAAGTACTACCGCTTCTCCGACTCGGGCCAGTGGATCCACTAAGCGCCTGACGACAATGCATACCCACGCGTCGCGCCCGCCCTCACCGGACTCGTTCCGGGGGAGCGGGCGCGCCCGCGAGGGGAACACGTGAGGCGCAACCTCTCGCTGCGCCCGCCACATCGTGCGTCCACGGGGATGTGCCGCGCGATCACTCACCCTCATGCAGCTCAACACTTTAGGTGTGAAGAAAGTGAGCCGACAATGTTCCACTACCGACGCGTAGCGCTGACGCTGATAGCGGCCGGCGCCCTCGCATTCACGACGACCGGCGTGCCCGCGGCCTTCGGGGCCGACGCCGACGCAACCCAGGCCTCGTCGTCCCAGCAGGCCGGCGATGACTCGCCCAGCACGATCATCGTCCAACTCGACGCGCGTGATGACGGAGTCGACCGCGCCGCGTACTACGCGCAGATGAAGACGCGCATCGGCGAGGCCGTGGCTGCGGCCAGTCCGGGCGCCACCATTTCCGATGTGCGCGACTACCTCCACGCCTTCGATGGATTTGCCATCCAGGCACCTGCCTCGACTCTCGGTGCGATCCGGGCGACGGCTGGCGTCAAGGGAGCTTTCCTCGATGGAGACAACTCCTTCGTCACCGACGAGGAGATCAACGGACAGTACCGCGCCGCTGCCGGCGGTGGAGACTCCGGCATCACGCCCGGGGCGGCGGCGCAGATGATGCGAGCCAACGCGGCCTCCCAGAAGGGGCAGGGCCAGGTCATCGAGCTCATCGACAGTGGTATCGACACCTCGCACGAGGCCTTTGCCGGCGACATGGATGCCGCGTCACTGCGCCTCACGCAGGATGCGGCAGCTTCCCTGACCTCCCAGCTGGGCGCGGGCAAGGCGGGAGTCTGGGTCAGCCCCAAGATTCCTTTCGCCTACGACTACGGTGACGGGGACACGAACGTGCTCGCCACGGACGAAGGAGACGATCATGCGCGCGCTGCGAACACCCAGGGCACGCGCGTCGCCGCGCTCGCGGCGGCCAACGGGGGACAGTTCTCCGGGGCGGCACCCCAGGCGCAGCTCATCGTCGCGAAGGTAACGAAGGATCCGGGCAATCACGCCAGCGATGTCGACCTGCTGGCGGCGCTCGACGACGCGATGGTCCTGCGCCCCGACGTCATCTCCGTGTCTTTTTCCAAGACCGAAGGAATGAGTGACGCCGCCGCGTCTCTCTATTCCCAGGTCTATGAGACCCTCGGTGCGCAGGGCACGACCGTCTACGCGCCCGCCGGGGACGTTGAGCGCTATGGGCGCGCGGACGACCCGGACAATGGCGCGCTCGGTTTCCCGGCCGCCTTCTCCTCGACCCTCGCGGTCGCCTCGGTCAACGAGCAGGAGATCATGGGAGCCATCACCTTCGGCGATCACCTGATCGGATATCGCCCCGTGACCCGCATGGGCAAGGGCGACGGACCGGGCTTTGACTCCCTTGCCGAAGGAACCTACCGCGTCGTCTACGCCGGAAACGGCTCGAGCGAAGACCTGACGAAGAACCTGGGCGCGGACTATGGGGACCTGTCCCACACGATCCTCCTCGAAGAACTGGGAGGCACCGACTCGCGGGGCAAGGACGTGGAACTTCCGCACAAGATCAAGGCCCTGAAGTCCCTGACGAGCAAGCCCGCCGGAGTTCTGCTCGGCCACTGGTACGACACCGAAACCCCCGTGAAGTGGTCGGTCGACCGCTGGTTTAGCATTCCGATGGGGACCATCACGACCTCGGATCGCAACCGCCTCTACGACGCGATCAAGGCCTCCGGCACCGGATCGATCGAGGTTGGCGTCTCTCCCTCTACGACCCTCACCGTGCCCGAGGGCCTGTCCGCGTCGGACTTCTCCTCCACCGGCGCCACCCCTGACCTGCGGCTCAAGCCCGAGGTCGCAGCCCCCGGTGGCAGGGTCGCGTCCGCCACGCCCGGAAACGACTACGATAACGAGTCCGGTACGGCCGAGGCCTCGGGCCAGGCCGCCGCGGTCGCTACCCTCGTGCGTCAGCGCGTGGCGTCCGACCCCGCCTTCGCGGGTCTGTCGGACGCCGAGAAGAACGCCGTGGTCACGAAGCTCCTGATGGGCACTGCCCGCCCGATCGCGGACGCGCAGCAGGATGACGGTACCTTCTACTCGCCTCGCCGAGTGGGTGCCGGCCTGGTTGACGCTGCGGGGGCCACGACCTCGTTTGTGTACCCGACCGTCGTCGGCGCGGCGAACCCGTCGCGTCCAAAGGCCGACCTGGGTGAGGGCACCTCCGGCTGGAGCTTCCAGGTCACCCTCACGAACGTCTCCGACACCGCGCGCACTTTCACCCTCGGCGGCCAGGCGCTGTCCGAAAAGGTCGAGAGCATGTTGCTGTCGCACCACTCGACCAACTGGGCGGGGAAGGGCATTGACCTGACGTTCTCCGCGGACTCGGTGACCGTGCCCGCCAAGGGCGAGGCCACCGTGACCGTCACCGTGACCCCGCGCGAGGCCTTCGCCTCGTACGCGGCCGCGAACACCCCCAAGGGAACGTTCATCGATGGTGCCGTGACCTTCACGAGCACCGACGGGGCACCGAACCTCACCGTCCCCTACATGGGCTTCTACGGCTCCTGGGGCGCCCCGGCGATCTTCGACCAGGTCACCCCGAACAACCACATCAGCGGCTACGGGTCGACCTTCATGGACGGAAACCTCCCGTTCGGGCAGCAGAGCCCCTTCGATGTCGAGGACGAGCGGATGATCAACGGGGTCGATCCCGACCTCTTCATCATCACCCGTTCGACGGGCGAGAACGCGCGCAGGGGCGTGCACCCGGGCACCGTGCTGCTGCGCTCCGTGTCCTCCCTGACCTACACCTTCGCCAACGAGGCAGGCCAAACCATCCGCACCTTCACGTGCGGACGCGCGGATCGGTCCATCTACGACGTGCAGGCGCGCTCGCCGCGCACTGTCGAGGACTCTGTGCCCGGATGCGACCCCTGGTTCTCCGGCTACGCGCCCGATGGAAGCGAGCTGCCGGACGGACGGTACACGCTGACGATCGAGGGGACGACCGAGGGACCCTCGCCCTCGACCCAACAGATCAGCTACGGTCTCACGCTGGACACCAAGGCCCCCGTCATCTCGAACGTGACGGTGAGCGGTGAGGGCAACGACCGTACGGTCTCCTTCGACGTCGCCGACTCCTCGCCCATATCGGCCATTGGTTTCTCGGCCACCGCCGATGGCCCCATCGTCGAACGCGGCGCCGAGGTCTACCCGACCGAACGCGGGGAGGACGGGCTGATTCACCGCCACTTCGACGTCCCACTGAAGGACGTGCTGACGAGCATCGGCGGGGACCCATCGTCCATCTACCTGCACGTGTGGGACTGGCCCGCCAACAAGGGGACGGCTCCGGTTGCCCTCAAGGCGATCCCCATGACCTCACTGGCTCTCTCCCAGACGTCCGCGACGCTGAGCGTCGGTGAGAAGCTGACGCTGAGCGCCACCCACGAACCCGCGGACGCCAACGTGACGGCGCTTACCTGGTCCTCCTCGGACGAGGCCGTGGCGACCGTCAGTGCGACCGGCGAGGTCAGTGCGGTGGGCGCGGGCGACGCGACCATCACCGTGACCGACCCGACGCAGCCCAGCGTGTCCGCCAGCGCCACCATTCACGTGAGCGCTCCCGCCCCCGCCGCGAAGGCGGGAACGTGGAAGCGGGATGGCCGCGGCTGGTGGTACCGCTACGAGGACGGGACCTACCCGGCCGACACGACCCTTGCCATCGACGGGGCCACCTACCGCTTCGACGCGCACGGCTACATGCGTACCGGCTGGGTCAAGGAACAGGGCTCCTGGTACTACCACAAGGCCTCGGGCGCCCAGGCGAGCGGATGGATCCTCGACGGCGTCTCCTGGTACTACCTGGACCCGGCCACGGGTGCCATGGCGACCGGCTGGGTCAAGGACGGTGAGACCTGGTACTACCTCAATCCCTCCACCGGCAAGATGATGACGGGATGGCTCAAAGACGGCGGCGCCTGGTACTACCTGAAGACCGGAAGCGGCGCGATGGCCACGGGTCGGCTGCGCATCTTCTGGACCTGGTACACCTTCTCGGAGACGGGACAGCTGATCAGCTAGATCACCTCTGAGCCTGCCCCAGGCCCGCGAACCCAGCGTGACGCCGGGTTCGCGGGCCTGGGCGTCTGTCAAGGACGTGAGCGCTAAAATTCCCAGGGTTTTTTCAGGTTGTCTTGTCGTTGTCGCAAGGTTCGGCCCTTACACTGAATGTCATCACAAGGGAATATGGCACGGACCACGAGGGTCCGGGATATGCCGACGAGACTTTTACGAGGAGCTTTCTGGGAAAACTTGCACTGTGTTGATGGGATAGGCTGAGGGGTCGACCGCGAGGTCGGCCCCTCAGCTTATGCGCTGCCGTGCACAAAATGTCAGTGGGCGGACAGGGTGATGCTCCTGCGGACATGCATACTGCACAACTGGCAGAACTTTCGCATAATGGGACGGCGCGCCACACGGACGCGCATGTCATCGCCACCTTATCGATACGTAAGTGAGCCATTGATGTCCCATCACTCCACCCCGGCACTCGCACTCGCCGCCGCCCTCGCCCTGACCGGCGTGAGCGTCCCGGCGCTCGCGGTGAGCCCCCAGCCGGGCGGTGTCCTCCCCGCCAACCCCGCCCAGGCCTCGTCCCCCGAGGCGCGCACGGGTACGCGCGTCGAGGACCCGCTCCTCTCCATCCGTCAGGCCGAGGCCGGGGGAGTGACCCTGCCTGACGCTGCCTCCGCGCAGGAGGCGGCTGACGACACCCCGACGACGATCATTGTCCAGTTCGAGGAGGCCGCGGTCGGCGGCTCTGCACCGGCCACGCGCGACGAGGTCAAGGCCCGCATTGCCTCGGCGGTTCAGGCGGCCGTGCCCGGCGCGCAGGTCACCACCGTGCGCGACTACACGAATGCGCTCGACGGCTTCGCTATCGAGGCGCCGGGTTCCGCACTCTCCGCCATCCAGAAGGTCCAGGGCGTGAAGGTCGCGTTCATCGAGGGGGTGCACAAGCCGCTGGAAACCAGCGCGGATGGAGCGGGTACACCCGTCCTCAAGAACGCCTCCTCCCTGGCGATGACGCGCGCGGCCGAGGCTGCCCAGAAGGGCGACCGTCAGGTCATCGAGGTCATCGATTCTGGCCTGCAGACCGACCACGACGCCTTTGCCGGCTCGATGAACGGTGTTGATGTGCGCCTGAGCCAGGCCGACGTCCAGGCCTTCGCGAGCAAGCTGCCGCACGGGGCTTCCGGCACGTACGTCAACAGCAAGATCCCCTTCGCCTACGACTACGCCGACAACGACGCTGACGTCGTTCCCCACTCCGAGAAAGACCTGTCCCACGGCACGCACGTCACTGCGATCGCAGCCGCCAACGCCGACGTCCTGCAGGGCACCGCGCCCCACGCGCAGATCGTCGTCGCCAAGGTGGCCTCCGATGCGGATGGGTCGATGCCCGATAGTGCCCTCCTGGCCGCCCTCGACGACGCTCTCGTCATCAAGCCCGACGTTATCAACCTTTCCCTGGGCGACGACGCCGGCATGAGCAGCGACGCCGGCAGCGTCTTCGCGGGCGTCTACGAAGCGCTCACCAATGCCGGAATCACCGTCAACGCCGCTTCGGGCAACGCATTCTCCAACGCGTACGGCAACAACAGCGGCCAGAACAAGCCGTTCGCGACCGACCCCGACACGGGCACGCTCGGCGAACCCGCCTCCTACAAGTCCACGCTGGCCGTCGCCTCGGTCGACAATCAGGAGGCCCTGTCCTACGTGACCCTGGGGGACCGTAAGATCGCCTACCGCACCGCGCTCGACGGTCAGGGAGAGGCCGTGCGCGGCCTGCGCGACATCCCCGAGAAGAGCTACCGCGTCGTTGATGCCGGCGCGGGCGGCGGCGACGAACTCGACAAGTACGCGGGCACTAACCGACTGAGCCTTGCTGACGCGATCGTCCTCGAAGACAAGGGCGGCACCGACACCCGGACCGGCACGGCGATGACCGACGACCTCAAGGCCTCGTACCTGACGGGCTTCCCGTCAACGCCCGCGGCCCTCATGATCGCCGACACCGACGACTCGGCCACGCCCTACCAGTCAATCCTGGGCGCCACCACCTCGATGCCCACGGTGACCATCACCAAGAAGGACGGCGAAGCGATCCGTGAGGCGCTGGCCGCCGCGGGCGGCGCGGACGTGTACCTGACTGTCACTCACTCGGGTATCGTGCTGGCCTCGAATAACCCCACGGCCTCGGAATTCTCAGCGTGGGGTGTGGCCCCCGACCTGACGCTCAAGCCCGAAATCGCGGCCCCCGGCGGCGACATCATGTCCGCATACCTGGGCAACGAGTACCAGCGCCTGTCGGGCACCTCGATGGCCTCCCCGCAGGTTGCCGGCATCAGCGCGCTCGTGCGCCAGCGCATCTCGGGTGACCCCGCATTCTCCGGCATGAGCGCCAAGGAGAAGAACGCCGTCGTTACCAACCTCCTCATGGGCACCGCCCACCCGCTCATCGACGTCGAGCTGGGGGACGGCACCTACTACTCGCCGCGCAAGGTCGGTGCGGGTGCCGTTGACGCGGTCGCTGCCACCACCGCGACCGTCTACCCGACCGTCGTCGGAGCCGCCGATACCTCCCGACCCAAGGCCGACCTCGGCGATGGAACGAACGGTTGGACCTTCCAGGTGCGCCTGACCAACCTCTCCGACGCCGCCCACACATACACGCTCGGTGGCCAAGCGCTCTCCGAAATGGTCGAGGAGGGCCTCTTCCTCGAGCACTCGCAGAACTGGGCGGGCGCGGGCATCTCGCTGTCCTTCTCCGGCGACGGCGTGTCCGAGGCCGGGGACGCCCAGCAGATCACGGTCCCCGCGAATTCGACCGCCACCGTGAGCGTCGCGGTGACCCCCGAGTCCGAGTTTGCGGCCTCCGCCTCGGCGAACACGCCCAAGGGAACCTTCATCGACGGCGCCGTGACCTTTACGAGCGAGGACGGGACGCCGAGCCTGACCGTCCCCTACCTGGGCTTCTACGGCTCCTGGGGCGCCCCCAACGTCTTCGACGGCAAGTGGTCGGATGACGAGACGACGCCCGTGCACGTCTACCGTTCCGCGCTGGTCAACGCGCACTCGTCCATCCCGCTGGGCGCGCTCAACCCGCTCTCAGACAAGCAGGACTCGAACCTGGTCACCACGATCAACACGCAGCGCCTCATCACCTCGCGCGCCAAGTGGGCGGGTGCCCCCGACAAGATCGCGCCGATGACCGGCATGCTGCGTTCCGTCCCCTTGATGACGCTCACCTACCGCAACTCCGCGGGCGAGGCTGTGCGCTCCTACACGATCAACCGCGTGCGCAAGTCCCTCTACGACCTCGAGACCGGTTGGACGAAGCCGGGTGAGTTTTCCGGTGAGGAACCCTTCTTCGATGGGCTTGATGAATCCGGTAACGCGCTGCCCGACGGTCGCTACACCCTGACGATTGAGGCCGCGACGGACGGCCCGTCCTCGCAGACGCAGCAGATGAGCTACGAGTTCACGCTGGACACGAACGCACCCGTCATCTCCAACCTGACGGTGAGCGGCGAGGGCGATGCCCGTACCGTGTCCTTCGACGTCACCGACGCCTCGCCCGTGGCCGGCATCGACTTCCACGAGGATGCCGACGGCGCCTGGTACTACCGCAAGCTCGTCGAGGACGACGGTGAGGTCCTGGCCGACGGCACGCACCGCTACCACTTCGACGTGCCCGTCTCCGAGCTCACGAGCGCGTGGGTGAAGCAGGGGCGCACCGACGAGGCCCCGGTGGCCCCCTACCTGTACGCCTGGGACTGGGGCGTCAACCCCGTGAAGCAGGAGGTTCGCCTCCAGGGTGACCCGACGCCTGCTCCGAGTGTGGACCCGACTCCGGCTCCCACGCCCGATCCGACGCCGGCTCCGTCTCCGAATCCGACCCCGGGTCCTCAGGGTGGGGCGTGGATCAAGGATTCTGTTGGCTGGTGGTACCGCTATTCGGATGGGACTTTCCCGGTGAGCCAGACGGTGCGGATCGGCAACTCGACGTATCGCTTCGGTGCGGATGGCTACATGCGTACTGGTTGGGTGAGTGAGGGCGGTTCGTGGTTCTTCCATGACGCGTCGGGTGCGCAGGCGAGTGGTTGGGTGAAGGACGGTTCGTCCTGGTATTACCTGGATCCCGCGTCGGGTCGCATGGTCACGGGTTGGTTGCTTGATGGTCTGACCTGGTACTACTTGATGCCCGGTAGTGGTGCGATGGCGATTGGCTGGGTCAAGGACGGTTCCTCCTGGTACTTCATGGCTCCCAGTGGCGCACTCACCACCGGTTGGGTGCAGGACCGTGGTTCCTGGTATTACCTGAGCACCGACTCGGGAGCAATGTATACCGGCGGCCACTGGATCGGCTGGAAGTGGTACTACTTCGCCGAGAATGGCCAGTGGAACGGCTGAAGCCGCAACACGCTGAATGTGCGTGACACCGTGTGCGCCCCCGGGAGACCGGGGGCGCACACTCGTCTTGTGATCAGTCAATTATCTGCGGGGTCAAAATCCCAGGATTTTCTCAGCTCACCTTGCCGTTGCCGCAAGGTTGGCCTCCTACAGTAGGTGTCATCACAAGGGAATACGGCACGGGCCACACGGGCTCGGGTCATGCCGACGAGAGACGTTTTGAGGAGCTTACTGGGACTACTTGCACTGTGTTGATGGGATACGCCGAGGGGCCGACCGCCAGGTCGGCCCCTCGGCGTATCTGCATCTGGAGCGACTCGTGGGAACTGTGGGTGAAGAGCGTGATGTGTTGGCGGTGGCTTCGTCGTCCGTGCAGCTGAGTGTGTGCGGTGGGGTTTTGTGTGACGGGTCTGTAGTACGGAGTGTGGTGAGGAGCCTGCGCCGCGGAGTGTCGTGAGGAGTTTGCGCTGCGGGAAAACCCCTGTTGTGGATCTGTTTCCCAGTGCCCACCAATTTCGCACGTAATTCCCTCGCGACTGCTTCAAACTGGAGGGGTCTGGGTTTTTCGGACCGTTTGTTTTGAGAGGGTTGTTCTGAGTAGT
>OGSE01000205.1_pt1 | contig 27365 bp, 26 predicted proteins | sample 1573791 | NCBI WGS metagenome assembly OGSE01 (sample SAMN03295813, study PRJEB24534) | human gut metagenome | isolation source: fecal sample 3 from infant 2 | host: Homo sapiens | place: USA: Pittsburgh, PA | collected 2014-07
CAATCATGTTGTAATACAGATAATCAACAGTTAGATAATGTACAGTATAAAAAATTTATATTAATTTGTGTAGATATAGTTATGTTATTGACTCATATTTACTTTAATGGGCAGTTCAAACAAACGATAGAACTGTATAATCAAGCATTTAATGCTACTGTTAAAACATTGATTGAAGATTCAGGTCATTTGCTTATTGTTCATAATGAAATAGTCATTCATAATAAGTTCTTAATTTTAAACGATTTTGGAAACAAAAATGGTGTTTCAATATCAGAAGGGTATCAGCCAACAGATAAAATTCAAACGGCTTCTTGATTTTATTAAATCAAAAAGCCATAAGTCAACAATCTAAAAAGAGATTTTAAAATCTCTTTTTTTGTTTATGTATAGATAAATTTGAATAAGTATTTAAACATTATATACTATGTAAAAGTTATCAATATATACTTGTAAATAATAGTTATAAAACCACATATAAATGTGCTAACTGTAAATAAATATGTGGGTCTTTAAAATAAAGTGTGTATTCTTCTAAAAAGTGGTGATAATTAAAATATTAACTATTTTTACAAATAAACTATATAGGTCTATTAAATTTTACTTTTAAATTTTTATCATCTTGGAGAACACGATAAGTATTATCCCATTGTTCGTCTACATTGCTTCTTTCAAAAACATCATATAATTGTTTTACATTTTCATTATTAGAAGGTTCTTTTTTTCTCTCTAATAGATTATTATTTACTTCTGAAACATTATTTTCTTCTTTATTTGTTTTTTTTGCTTTATTTCCTTTTAACTCTTGAATTTTATTTTCAATCTCTTCCATTTCTTTTTTTAAAGCTTCTATTTTTAATTTGGCTGTTTCACCATCAATACTTTTATCACTTCTTACTTTCTCTATTTCATCCTGTAATGATTTTTTCTTTTGTTCTAAGCCTTGTACCTCACTTTGACAGCTATCTAAACCATTTGTAATTGGTGCTTGACCATTTATATTTCCAACTTTCATTTTAGTAACCTCCTCATTTCTATATATCAAACTTTCTCTATTCAAGTACATAATATAGCTTACAAATACCATTTTCAATGAAATTGTTCTCAAATACTAGCGCAATGTAATGAAATAACTAGCAATACATTTATTTGAAAATAGTCTGATGTCTTATCTATACTTATAGCCCCTTGATATTTTTTAGCAATTTCTTTTATATTTAAAAGACCTATACCTGAGCCACTTGTATAATTATTTATTAGATTATAGCTATTTTTTATTTCTATCATAAAAAATCCACCCTCTAACTTAGTGGAAAGCTTTAAATACCTATTTTGTTTATCTACAACTCTACAAGCTTTAATTGCATTGTCAATAGCATTAGCAAACACTATACATAGGTCAAAATCGTTCATGTTAGTGCTTTGGGGTATAATTACTTCACAATCTACCTCTATGCCTAATTGTTTTGCTATACTTAATTTATTGTTGAAAAGAGCATCAATAACAATATTCTGTGTATTACAAGAAAATGATAGGTCACTTGTTACTTTTTCAAGCTTATTTAAATAATCTTGTGCTTTTAAAATTTGGTCTTTTTTCAACAATCCATTGACAATAGCTAAATGATTATTAAAATCATGTCTAAAGGATATAGTTTGTGATAATCGTGATTTCGCTTCTTCAATATAGTTTTTTTGAGCATGAATCTGTTGATTCATAATTGCCCTCTCCTTGTCATCTTCGAGAGCTTGAATTAGTTTCTTAAAGGTAAATAGAGAAAAAAATACACATATAGTTCCAATTATAGAAAAAAGAAAAGCTTGAATTTCTTCAGTTATAGAAGTATTTAATAGCAGCTTTACAATCCCAAGACTTGTATCTATATTTATATTTGAACTATATTCAAATGATTGCATAAATAATATTATAAGCAACAATGGAATCATCAAAATTGCTATATATTTATCAAAGTTCATGACCTTAATATTAAACTTTTTAGAACTATACCAATATATAAATCCAGCTATTATAATAGTAATTAAAGAAGATAGTCCCATATTTATATCAAATTTATAAATATCTGTATTTATATCACTAGTAAATATCAAGTAATTTAATGGAGCTGTAAATCCATATACTAATTGTTCAATTAAATATACTAACAAAGTTGATACTATAGATAAAACAGTAGATTGTTTTATTATGTACTTTACAAATAAAAAAGTCATAAGAAAAAATAGAATCTGTGAAGAAAATAAATTATATAAATTAAAATATGTATTTATAATGATTAAAAAAATTGAAATTATCGAATATAAAATAAAACACCAAAATTTTGAATTAAAATTTGTAAAATTGATTAGAAAATAGTATTGCACTATTACCATTAAAATTCTATATACAATAAAAGAGAAGAAAAAACTGTACTTTAAAAATAAATCGGAAGAAAATAAATTAATCATCTTATATCCTCCTATTTTTCATGAACTCAAGCATAACTTTTGAAAATATTTGTTGACGTAGTCTAGAAACAGGTATTCTATCTCCACTTTCCATAACTGCATTACCATTTTCATATCCATATACATATTGTAAATTGATTATATAACTACGATGACACCTAAAAAAATTTGTTGGTAAACTTCTCTCTAAATTTTCAATAGTCTCATAATAATCTACAGTCTCTTTCTTTAAATGAACATAAATCTTTCTTTTTATAACTTCACAATATAAAATATCAGCAAGTTTTAATTTCCAATATGAATAACCTTTTTGTATTGTGATATAATTACTTTCATTATCATCAAGTTTTGTAACTATTTTATCCAAAGTTTTATATAGTTTCTCATTAGATAGAGGTTTTATCAGATAATTTATAGCATCTACTTCAAAAGCATCAAATACAAATTCATTTAAAACTGTAACGAAAATTATAAAGCACTCATTACCATATGACCTTAATTTTCTAGCTGCCTGCATTCCGTTAATCTCTTCCATCTGTATATCTAAAAATACAATATTAAACTTTTCATGATTGCATAGTAAATTTTCTACTTTATTAAAAAGCTCTATATTATATAATAAATTCTTCTGCTTCATGTATAATTCTATATTTTCCTTTAAATGATTTAGCATATAGGATTCATCATCACAAATGGCAATTGAAATCAATATATACACCTTCTTTCTTATCATTATTCTAATTATTATATAAAGTTAATTTTTTCTGTTCAATTAATATGATCTAATATGTTGAATATTTGTTCCAAAATGTAATAATCTCGCTTTTCATAGTATATCTAATTTGAATTTGTGTATCAATATTATAATAAACTAATTTATCACTTTTATAAATTTAATTTAAAAAAATGCAAATTTCGAATTTACCTAATAAAAAAAAGATATCGTAAAATAATTTTAAAAAATTATTTTTTGATATCTTTTTTTATTTCAGTGTTGTGTTGTATTTTTATTATTCAAATACTGTTTGTTCTTCTATATCTTCTGTTAGTGCATTTAAAGCTTTTAAAACTATATTCTTTCTAATTTTTTTACTTTCCTCTTCTCCTAACATAGGATTTCCAAGTGGATATGGTATCCCTACTGCTGGAACAATTCTATTAGCTCCTATTGTAAGTGATATTGGTACTACTGTACATATATGAACAACTGCTATACCAGCTCTCTCAATCTCTTTTACCATCGTTGCTCCACAACGAGTACAAGTACCTCATGTAGAAGTTAAAATTACAGCATCTACATCATCTTCTAACAATTTCTTAGAAAACTCTTCTCCAAATCTCTTAGAATTGCCAACACTCGTTCCTGTTCCTGTAGTAGTTATAAAATAATCTACTAATTCTCCAATTACACCTTCTTTTTCAAGCTCTCTAACTACATCTAGTGGTACAACTAAATTTGGATTTTCAAGGACATATGCTCTGTCATACCCCCCATGTATAGTTGTAAATTCTTTATTTGACATAGAATCCATATCTGTTAAATCGTAAATTCCATATTTAGTAGCACTTGAAGATTCAATTTTGTCTGGATTATCAATTGGAACTATCCCTCCAGAAGTTACTAGGGCAAGTTTTATCTTAGATAAATCTTTAACAGGTTTCATAGGTGTAACTCTATCAAATTCAGGCATTGGATACTCAGTTTCAAAGCTTTCCCCTTTCATCTTTTTAACCAACATATCAATTGCTCTTTCAGACCCTCTAAGTTCATGGAAGAAATTTTTTCTTATTCCTCTCATTATATATCCTTCCTCTTCAGGAGGTCCTATTTCCTCACCTCTAACCAATTTAAGACCTAGTTTTGTCATTATTGGAACTACCTTTCTAAGACTTGCTGCTGAATTTCCTGTAGACACTATATGCAAATCTAATTTAAACATATCTACACCTGGATTTTCTTTATACATGCCTGTAATTACAGGAATATTTAACTCTTCTTCAACTGCCTTACAAATAGTCCCACAAGCTACTCCATATCTACCTGCATTAAATGCTGGGCCTGCAATAAATAAATCAGGGCTTTCTTCTTTTATCATTTTTAAAAGTTCTTGAGTTGCACTCTCAATATTTTCACCAAAATACGTATCTCCGCAAATTACAGTTGAGATTATCTCTGCATCATCATTAAATTGACTCTGAAATGCTATTCCAGGTCCTACTACACCAGCCCTTTTTTCTGGCGGAATATCTGCTTTTTCCTCTCCACCTATACCAGCAAAGAAATTGTTTATATAATGAACCACTCTGATTTTACTCATCTCTTAATCCTCCAAATCACTTTATAGTTATTACATCAGTTAGACCAATGATTACATCAACAGAACTTTATATTCAAATACTTATTTAATAATATCTTGCTGTCAAATGATTATAGCCATTTGCTATAGTTGATGCTATTATAATTTGTAGCTCTGCATCCATGCTTCCGTCTTCATTTAAGCATCCTTTATACCCACCTATCATCATTTCAACATAATCTAAAGTTCCTATAATTTTTTCCATTGCTGGGAAATGAACCACTAGATTTCCTTGACCACAAGAAACAACTGCATCTGCTTCCTTAGTAGCGTCTGCTATAGATTGACTCTTGCCATCTTTTCCAGGAAATTCATCCGTTATCAAAACTACATTTGCTCCAACTTCACTACATTTTCTACAATTCATCATTAGGTCAGTATCTGGATTCCCATAACCTTCTTCTGTCACTAGAACTCCATCAACTCCTAAAAATTCTATTAATTTAGCTACCATATCAGAGCTTCTCTCTTTATCGACTAAGAATACGTTCTCATTAGTCAAAATAACTCCTATAAAGTTTAAATCTTTTCCATGTCTTTTATATAAGTCATGTATAACTGGATTATTTAAATGATGGAATGTTGTAACCTTATCACATGGTGCTACACAGTTTCCAGATATTATAGCTCCATCCATTATTTCAGTTGGATACATAAATGTAGGCACTATCTGTTTAGCATCCACCCCATAGTAATAAGTGTCATGTAAAAGTCCTTGTGATTGTAACATGTGAACATATGCTACTGTTGGCAGGTCTGGATATTCTTTTACTTGTTTTAATAATGGCTTTGTCTCATATACAATGACTTCATCTGGCTCAACTTCTCTTCCTGCCTCACCTACATATGCACCTATTTTTAATCCTGCAATTCTAGCTGCTTCTTCATAATCATGAGTATCTATACCATCCTTTGCTTTTATAACAATACATATATTATTTGTTTTTGAAAAAGGTGTATATTTAGCAGTAGGACCACTCATATCAATTACGCCTTCTTGAAATCCAACTATATTTCCACAAGTTACAACACAAGCTCCTAAAAGTACATGGGTTCTTCCACTTCCTACAGTCTTCACTTTATTTATAATTCCAGGAAATATTTTGCTTTCATCTCCAATTTTAACTCTAGGCTCTATTACATCTTTAACTGGAGCTATTCTTATTGATTCGCCAGGTCTTGCAAGTTCAACATTTACACTTACAATCCTTTCATCTTCTAATACTATCTTTTCTATTTCTTCGCTACTAATATATAGTACTCCATCTTTTACTTCTGTCTTTTCTCCAAATTCAACATTTTTTATAAATATATTCCCTAGCTCTAGCTTCATATGAAAATCCCCCTTAATATATTTAATCGCAATTAAAAGTATTTATTACGTTTATTAATATATAAAGCATTTTCTATGCCAATTATTTAAAATATATATTCTATGTATTAATGTCATAGAAATTTTCATTTTTAATTTACACCAATATTGAATTTAGCAATAATTATTGTAAATATTAATTTTTAAAATTATAATAAAAAAAGATAAACAGATTTTTTCTGTTTATCTTTTAATACAGTTTGAGAAATTTTTTTCTCACTTAATGAGAAGTTTTTTTCTCACTTAATATTATACTCTGATATTTTATTGGTTAACTGTCTTCTACTAATCTCCAATTTTTTAGCTGTATTTGAAATATTATTTCCACACAAAGATAAAACTTTTTCAATATACTCACATTCAAACTCTTTTCTTATTTCTCTTAAAGGTCTAATACTTATTTTATCATCTATGTATACATTATTTGATATTAAATTTAAATTGTCTTTTGATAAATTACCTTCTTCACTTAAAACTACAAGTCTATTTATTATATTTTTTAATTCTCTTATATTTCCTGGATAATTGTAATTTAATAAAAAATCCTTTACTTCCTTATCAATCGAGTGTATCTTTTTATCATGTTCAATTTGGTACTTATTTAAGAAAAATTCTATAAGAGTAGTTAAGTCTTCTCTTCTCTTTCTTAGTGGTGGTATAGTTATTGTTATTGTACTTATTCTATAAAAAAAATCTTCTCTTATATTTCCATTTGATATTTCCACTTTTGGTTCTTTATTCATAGCACAAATTAACCTAAAGTCAACTTTAATAGATTTATTACTTCCTATCCTCTCTATAGATTTGTCCTCAAGTGTCCTCAAAAGTTTTACCTGAACATTTAGAGGTATATCTCCTATTTCATCCAAAAATAGAGTTCCTTTATTCGAAAGTTCAAATCTACCTTTTCTACTATCTACTGCTCCTGTAAAAGAACCTTTTTCATGACCAAACAGCTCAGACTCCAATAGATTTTCTGAAAAAGAACAACAATTTACAGGTACAAATATCTCATTCTTTCTTGGACTTATGCTATGTATATATCTAGCTAATATATCTTTTCCTACACCAGATTCCCCCAAGATTAATATATTAACATCTTTACAAGCAGCTTTTTTTGCTATTTTTATGATATTATTAAAATCTCTATTTTTAGATTCCAAAGTAAATTCAAAATTATTTTTTTGTACAGAAACAGATATTTTACTTGCCTTTACCTTTTCAACTTCTTCTAATAAATTTTCAATGGGATTACTTTTTATAAAATAAGATAAAGCTCCTCTTTTCATAGCATCAACTGCATTTTCAATACTTCCATATCCTGTAACTAATATAACCTCTATATCTCTATTAATAGATTTAATTCTATCTAATAGCTGTACTCCATCCATATTTTTCATCATAACATCAGATAAAACCAAATCATAATTTTTATCTTTTTTAATTATATTTATAGCTTCTTCACCACTTAGTGCTATATCTACAAGATAGCCCTTCTTTTGTAGAATTTTTTTCATTACCACTCCATATTCTAGCTCATCATCAACTAATAGTATTTTCATTATATAGTCACCTCTTTATTTAATGGAATTTTTATATGAAAACAAGTTCCAACCCCCAATTTACTTTCAACACTTATATCTCCATTATTCTTTTTAATCTCATTATAAGTAATATATAAACCTAAACCAGTTCCCTCACCAATTGGTTTTGTTGTATAGAAGGGATTAAATATGTCCTTTAGGACATCTTCTTTTATTCCTTCACCATTATCTTTAAAATCTATAAATAAACAATGATTTTTTTCATAACAGTATATAATAATTTTTCCATCTTGATGTATTGCATCTATTGAATTAGAAATTAAATTTATAAATACATGTTTTAACGATTCTCCATTTATATAGCATATTAAATTATGTTCACAGTCAATTTTTATTTCAACATTCTTTAACTGTAACATTTTATATTGAAGTTTCACTATATTTTCAATAAAATTTTTTATATTTATATGTTCTAAATTATCATCTGATATTCTTGCAAAATTTAACAAGTTGGTTATTATATTACTTGCCCTATCTACATTACTTTCTATTGATTTAACACAATCATTTACTTCTTCCATTGTAACGTTATCTTTTAAGAGATAGCAATTATTTCTTATTATACCCAAAGGATTTCTTATCTCATGTGCTACCCCAGAAGCTAATTGTCCTATAGATATCATTTTGTTTTCTCTAAGTAATTTCGCCTCTACTATTTTATCATTAGTTATATCTTTAATAAGAACTACTATATACTCAGTATTATTTTTTTTATACTCTACAGGAAAAGTGTTTATCTTTAAAATTTTATTGTGTATTTCTATTTCACTAGTTTTATTAGTATTTTCAGAGAAGGTATTTTCAATAACACCTTTTATCATGCTAATCAAATCTGCTATCTTATAACTCATTTCACCCATAAAGTCATATAGTACTTTGTTCGATTCTACTATATTGTTATTTTCATCTACAAGCATTATTATATCTGTAATACTATTAAAAGTTGCCTCTAAAGTTTTTTTATTTTCTATTACCTGTTCTGTTTTCCTTTTGATTTCTATCTTTAACAAATATGTATAGCTATAAAAAACATAAATTGATATTAAAATTATACCTATAAAAAGATAAATACTAGGCACAATTCCTCGCTCATACAATATATCATCAACTTCATTATACGTAGAATACCATTTTTTCTTTAAATCTTTATACACTCCATTTTTCTGAAGTTTAAAAATGCCTTTATTTAAAATACTAACCAGCTCTTCATATTGTTTAGGTACAGCAAGAACTGCTTTTTTAGTATATATAGGATTACTTAAAACACTGTATTTATTTGAAAGTCCATAATTATTTATATAGTATCGCAATACTGGTTCATCACCAACAACTACGTCTACTTTTCCAGACATTAAATGGTTGACTCCAGTCTTTATATCTGGAGTCAACAAAATGTTTATATCTTGAATTTTTTGCTTTAAAAAATTTATAGAATAATCACCTTCTGGAATTGCTACTGTTTTCCCCTTTAAATCCATGTAACTATTTATATCTTGGGACTTTTTATCTTTCAATATATTTGCACTCAAAGTGTATATTGGGTCAGTAAATATAAATTTATTTGCCCTTTCTTTTGATGGAATCAAGTCAAAAAACTTTATACTATCATCTATTGAATTTACAAAAGATTCTTTCCACCAATTATTTGGTTTAAAATAAAAATCTCTACCAATTTGAATTGACAGAGAATTTATTAAATCAACAATAATTCCCTTATACTGTCCATCTTCCTTACCTTTATATCTCAAAGGAGGTGAACTTTGGTCAGAGCTGTAAATCAAATTCTTGTGTTTTTCTAACCACTTTTTTTCTTCTTCTGTAAATGGAAGTGACTTCTTAATATATTCAAATACATTTAAATTATACTCCATATTTACATACATATTTGTAAGTGAAAATACTACTAAAAATGAATAAATAATCCCTATAATAACAATCTTTTTTTTATTCACTTTAAAACTCCTATCTTCTTTTTTACTATAATAAATTCAATATTTAATAACAAAATCCTACTTTTTTCATTAAATATTTATATTTATTATAAAACTAATTGAATAGATGTTGAAATTATAGTCATTACTATTCCTATCAATGCTTCATATGGAATTAACTTAAATCTTTCACCTATATCCATGTTTATACTACCTGAACTAGTATGAAATAGTGAGCCATGTGGTAATTGCTCGAATACACTAGACCCAGCATTTACTATTGATGCACCTGAAATCGGTGATAGCCCACCATTTATTATAGCATCATGAAAAGTAGATGATGCTATAGTAGCACCAGCTGTTGATGATGCTGTTGCTAATGACATAAGTATACCCGAAACTGGTGCCAATAAAAATTGTGGCATATTTAAAAATTGTAAAGCACCTATTGTACTCTGTTGTAATTCAGACATCTGTATAATTCCTGCGATAGTCCCTGTTCCAAGTAATAATATGCATACCCCTTGCATCTTAGATAATCCAAAAGCTAAATATTCTCTTGAATTGTTCAAGTTTCCTGTGACAATTAGAGTTACGATTCCTCCTATTGGAAGGGCTATCATCGGGTCTATAACTATAGGAGATACATTTCCTAAAAACAATAGAAATATAGCTATAATTGGACCACATAATGATTTAAATAAACTTGGTAAATCTTCTCTTTGCTCTAAAATTTCATATGATTGTACTTTGTTTCCTTTATTTATTAATATACTTGCTAAAATAACTGTAATAACAACTCCAATAATTGCTGGAATTATATTTGCCATCATAACACTAGAGAGATTGACAGAAAAATTATCTGCTACTGCTATAGTATTTGGATTTGGTGATATTATATTACCTGCTTTACCCCCTCCCAACATAGCTAATAGTATTGACAATTTAGAATAATTTAATTTTCTACCTATATATAATCCTATAGGTGCTACAGTTATTATAGATACATCCAAATTTACACCTACTCCAGCAAGTACCATAGTTGAAATGGCAATCGAAAATAAAGCCCTCTTTTCACCAAATATTTTTACAATCTGTTCTGATATTTTATCTACTGCCCCTGTTTTTATTAAACTTCCAGCTAATACACCTGATGCCAAAGCTCTAAGAATTGATGGTGATATATTCATAGCTCCATTTGCCATAAAATCTACAGTTTGTGTTATATTTGCTCCTCCAACTAATCCTCCAATAAATGCTCCTAACATTAAACTATATACAGCTTGAAATTTTTTTATAATTAAAATAATTGCTATTAATAAACCAAATATAGCTCCAAAAGTCGTTATTTGCATAATATCCCCTCCTATCATAAATTAACTATCTTTTGCTTAATTTTATTTAAATATATTTTAAGTATTCTGTATCCACTTTGTCAATTATATTTTAATTTATTTAATTATATTGAACATAGTTTTTTCAAAACCTAATTCTATATGTTATAATAATTTCATACTACATAATCATTTTACTTGATTATTTTAAGTTAATATTTTTTAAATTAAAAAGAGAGGATATTTATATGAATGATTTAAATTTAGGGGAAAAAATAGCTGAAGTTCGAAAAAAACAAAACTTAAGTATTCGAGATTTAGCAAAACTAGCTGATGTTACACCATCATTATTGAGCCAAATAGAACGAGGTCTTGCTAATCCATCTGTAAATTCATTAAAATCTATAGCCTCTTCTCTAAACGTTCCTTTATTTACATTTTTTGTATCTGAAGTAGATAAAAAAAACTTGATAGTAAGACATGATAATAGAAAAAAAGTTATTTTACCTGGAAGCAAAGAAGTTATATATGAGATTTTAATTCCAGACTCTAGTGGTAATTTAGAATTTGCAATTATGGATTTAGCTCCAAACACTTCTTCTTGTGTTGATAGGATTACTCATAATGGAGATGAAATTGCATATGTTTTGGAGGGAGAAGTTAAACTTTTTATGGATGATGATGAATTTACTTTGTCCAAAGGAGATAGTGTAAAAGTTCCTTTAGGAACAAAACATAAATGGCAAAATGACTCAAATAGTGAAAGTAAAGTAATTTTTGCAGTCATCTTGTAAAGGAGTAAAAACCATGAAGACATATAAATTTATATTTTTTGATGCAGATGATACTTTATTTGATTTTAAGAAAAGTGAATCACATGCTTTTAAAAAACTTCTATCTGAGTTTGATTTAGAATTTAATTTTGAGAATTATATAGAGTCATATAGAAATATAAGTGATAAGCTTTGGCTCGACCTTGAAAAAAATATTATAACTTTGAATGAACTTAAATTACTTAGATTTGAACTTTTTGCAAATAAAATATCTTTGGATGTTGATTCTGAAACTCTTAGCAAAATGTACTTAAATTTTTTAGGTGAATGTACATTTTTAATTCCAGGTGCAATCGATATATTACAATATCTTAAAAAAAAGTATACTATTGTTATAATAACAAATGGAATTTCTGCAGTTCAAAAGAAAAGACTTGAAAATTCAAAAATAAAAGGATATATTGATGGAATGGTTGTATCTGAAGAGTTGAAAATATCAAAACCAAATCCTGAAATATTTAAATACGCTCTCAAAAAGTTTAATTGTCATGATAAATCTTCTGCCTTAATGATTGGGGATAGCTTAACCTCTGATGTCTTAGGTGGAATAAATTCAGGAATAGATACTTGTTGGTTAAATTCCAATAACAGTATAAATTATACTAATCATATACCAACTTATGAAATAAATACACTTATTGAATTAAAGAAACTATTATAGTTTGTAAGTCTGTTCAAATTAAATAGAATATTACTTTGCAATAATTTTTTTAGTTTATACATAAAATGACCAAAAAAATTATTGCAATTATTCATACACAAAACAAATCTTACTCTTGAAAACTATCTAAAAGCATTTTCTAGGACATTTACTACATCTTGATTCTAAATTTTCTTCATCCCCCATTAAAATAAGCATTGCAACACTTTTTATGGGGGATAGTTGATGATAATCATTGATTTCTATTTCTATACTATTATATTTATTTTTTACATAGTTATAAATATCCTTTTGTCTCTCTACTTCAAAATCTTTATCTCCTGGATATATTTCATGCGATATTTTGAGACTATCATACTTTCCTTTTAAATACATTTTTATTTTCTCATTAATATAATCTAAACATACTATACCTATTTTATCCAATGCTAGCCCTGCCATCATATTGCAATTTTCCATATAGTCATTCATCTTAAAATCAATTTTATCCCCTATTGTATATAGTACAGCAAATGCTTTTTTACATTCTTTAGGTGTTTTATTAATATCAACTTCACTTATATATATCTTGATATCTAAAATATCATTTATATTTCTTATTTCTCTTTCAACGATTTTACTAATTGTATCTGGAGCTTTTCTATTTCCATACCCCAAAAACTTTAGCACAATATTCTTATCTATAAAAATATCATCTAAATTTATATCCTTTAAAAGATATTTATTTTTATTACTATTATAATTCATCAATATCAATCCTATCTAATTCTTTATAACTAATTCTTCCTGCCTTTATAGCTGCTTGTAAATTTTCTACTGGAGTGGTATTTAAGCAGTTACAACCAAAATCACATAAAAAGTTATCATATCTTCTCATCTTCTTTAACAATTTTAGCGTCTCTCTTCTAATCTTATCTGGCTTAGAACGTCCAAGAAGTTTTATTGGGTCTAAATTACCAATCAAAACTATATCTCTAGGAATCATAGGAGCAATTTCTTCATAGTCTAAAATTTGGTCTAAACTTACTGCATCTATATTACAACTTAGCATATTATCTAATAATTCTCTGGTGTCTCCACATATATGCATACCTTTCCAACAATCAAGTTCATTGTAGATTTTATTTAAATTTTTTACTATAAATTCATCAAATCTATCTTTACTTAGGGTTACTGATGTTGGCTCTGCTATTGAAATATATTTTGCTCCTGCTTTATTTGCAGCTACAGCATATCTTCTTACCAATTCAGTTGTAAATTCCAATAATTCTTCTACAAATTTTTTATCAGTTATTATACATCTTAAAAGTTGAGTAGCTCCAGCTAATTGACCTGCAAGTGTAAATGGACCTTGTATCGATTCATATAGTGGTTTTTTAATACTTTTTGATATAACTGATAAGCTCTCTATATTGAGTGGCATACGTCCACTCGTATAAGGGTCTGGAACATCTAATTTTCTTAATTTATCTCTGTCAGTTATAGTATGTGTCAATACACTTGGAAAATCATAATCTGGTCTTAATGTCTCTAAACCCAGAGTTTCACAAAATGTAATCCCATCACAGAATGAGTATATAAAATCTGATTCAAAATACTTGTCCATAGTCTTTGCTAATTCTAATTGCAAATCTACACTATCATATACTTCATATGCCTTTTTATTTATTAAGAACAATCCATTTGTACCCATATCAGGCAGAAAAAAACCTCTATCTTCACTATTTATATACTGAAGTAAAGTCATATCTGAAAACATTTAAACTTCACCTCCTATAAGTTTATTTATTAATTTAACTGCTTTTGGAGCATTTGAACTGTATCCATCTGCTCCTATTTCTTCTGCAAACTCCATACTTACAGGACCTCCACCAATTATTACTTTTGGTCTTTTATCTATCTCAATCATATTAAGTTCGTCTATAACCGATTTCATATTTTCCATTGTAGTTGTCATCATTGAAGATAAGCCTATTATATCTACATTGTTTTTTATAGCTTCTTCTATTATATCTTCACTTTTTCTATTTACACCTAAGTCAATAACCTTATATCCAGTGGCTTCTACCATTACTTTTACAATATTTTTTCCTATCTCATGAGTATCTCCTTCTACTACAGACATCAGAATTACTCCCTTTGATTTTTTCTTTACTTTTCCAGTTCCCTTCAAAAGATTAATACCTTTATTTAATGCATCTGTGCATACTATAACTTCTGAAAGATAGTATTCCTTATTCTCAAACTTATCTAAAGCTCCTATCATACCTTTGTTTAAACCATATTCATAAATATCTTCCACATCAATATTTTTATCTATAGCAATTTTTACTAAATTCTCTATATTATCTACACCCATATTTAATATACATTCTGCTATATCATCAAGTATGTCCATATAATACTCATCCTTTCTAATTACTTACAAAATTGCTTTTTCAATATCCAATAATTTCTCTTATTTAACAAGGACTAACTCTAGGTATCAATCAATTTTATTTAATATCATCTAAAACTATTGATAATTTAAATTTGCAGTCCATGGAAAATCTACAGGAAATGCCTTTGTAGCAAATTCATATATATTTTTTAGATGTTTAAATTCATTGTACTGTTCCTCATTTTTTTCAAAAAACAGTTTATTAAGCTTATCCAAATTTTCTATTACAAGTTCTTCTTCTTTGTATTTAATAATATATTTATTTTCAACTTGTTTAAATTCCATGTATTTTAGTAATTCAAAATCTACATATTGACTAAAATAACTTCTTAAACTATCACACAACTTAGTAAAATTTATTATTTTCATAGTTCCTTGTTGATAGTCCAAAGATTTTGTCCCATTACATTTCAACTGGTCTTTAAGATTTTTCACATGTACTTTATAATTTAAATATTCTAATCCAAATTTATTTGCAACATATTTCAATATATTTTCAACATTTACAGAGTTTAACCCTATTTCAGCAACTTCTCCTACAGTAGAATCTTCTTTTTTTATTGTTCTTATTATCAAATATCCTATTATATTATTATTTTCCTTTATAAATACCTTCTTGTAACCAATTGGTCCCCAGGCAATAGTTGCTGCATGCAATAGTTTTTGAAACTCATCTCTCGTTCTTATAAATCTAGTACTATTTTGATTATATAGTTCAATCATTTTATCTAAATCATTATCTTTTTCAAAATTAGTTTCATCAAATTCAACTATTTCATATGCTATTTTTACATCTTCAGGTTTTATTGTATATTTATAAAAACTCTTTACCAAACTACAATTTCTTCTACTGTATAGACTTCTTGTTCCTGATATAATTACAATATCTACACCATCATAAAACATTTTTTCTTCTACTTTATCCAATATCTTAGATGAATAGCCTCTCTTTTCATAATCTGGATGAGTACATACTCCACCTATAGCTGCAACCTTCAATCTGTTTCCTTGAATAGATACATCTTGAATTAGATAGTTTACATCAGAAACCACTTTATCATCTTCTGATATTATAATCATATTTTCTATATTATTTTTACTTAGTAAAAGAGGAAATTCTTCCATCATAGTTGGTTTATGACTTCTTGATATTCTAAATACATAGTTTATTAATTCTATTACTTTATCAAATTCTTCTAATTTTGCACTTCTTGGTCTTAATTCCATTCATATTCCTCCAAATATTATTTAAGATACTTAAAACTCTATTATCTATAATAAAACATTTATTACTACAGTTCTAATTATATCTTTTTTCTTTACAATTTTTAATTGTTTTTTTTAGCAAATTTTTATAAAATATAAACCTAATTTATAGTTAAACTTATAAAATAACCCGTTATGTATAACATATTAAAATATTTTCTATATATTTATATGACTAAGTTCTATAACTAAATTGAAATAATCACTTTTTCAAGAATGTTATAATTTTTTTATTGTATTCTTTTTGCTATAGTCTATGAATAAATCAATAGAAAATCTTCTAAGTTGCTTTTAAATAATGACTTTATGGTTCAATTGTACTAAAATAGTATATGTAGGTTACAAATAATCTAATAAATATTAAAGTTTGGAGGTAATAGATATGGCAGATTGTAATTCATGTCCATCAAAGGGAAATTGTAATAGTCAATCAAATTGTTCTATTGAAAATAACCCTAACAATAAATTTGGAAAAATAATTGGTGTTATGAGTGGGAAGGGTGGAGTTGGAAAATCAACTGTAACTGCTTTACTTGCTAATAAGCTAAACAAAATGGGATATAAGGTTGGTATATTAGACTCAGATATAACTGGACCAAGTATTCCTAGACTTATGGGTGTAAAAAATGTAAAAGCTTATTCTGATGGCTCTTATATTTACCCTGTAGAAAACTCAAATAACATAAAAGTAATGTCTATAAACCTTATGATAGATGATGAAAATGAACCTGTTGTTTGGAGAGGACCTTTACTTGGAGGGGTTGTAAAGCAATTTTATACTGATGTACTTTGGGAAGAATTAGACTATTTATTAATAGATATGCCTCCTGGTACTGGAGATGTTGCCTTAACAGTTATGCAATCTATCCCTATAAGTGGAATAGTTATGGTTTCAGTACCTCAAGATTTGGTATCTATGATTGTATCAAAAGCTGTTAATATGGCTAAAAAAATGAACATAAATGTCCTTGGAGTTATTGAAAATATGAGTTATATCCAATGTCCTGATTGTTCTAAAAAAATCAAGTTATTTGAAGGAGAATCTACTGAAAAGTTTTTAGATGATTTAGACTTAGAGCTTTTAGGAGAACTTCCTATGACTAAAGAAATTATAGATATTACTCATAATGGAGTTACAGAAATTAGTGATGATTTAGATTCAATATTGACTAATGTTGTTGAAAAAATTAAATAAATAAAAATTTTATAATTTTATATTTATCAAAAAAAGAGGCTTGTATTTATTTTATAATCATACAAATAAATATAAACCTCTTTTATGTTTATCTATGTTTTAAATACACAAAATATTCTTCTACTTCATCTCCATTTTTTACTTTTACTAAGTATTCATTATAATGAGCATTATATGGCTGTGTCATTTTGCATTCTATTACATTTTCTATGTCTTCTAATTCTAAAAGTTCTACATCCTTTAAAAATTTTCTTTCTATGAGTTCCATTAATCTTTCCATAATATATCCTCACTTCCCCTATAATTAAGATAAACTATATATCCTCTTAATACAGAGTTTATCTTAATTATATTATATCCAATATATTACAGTTTCTAACATCATTCATAAATTATTTTAACAAATAGAAATTGATTTTTTAATAAATATGCCTTGATAAAATGAAACATAGACCAACTCTTAGTTTTATGTAAAGAAAACTATAGATTATATTCACAAAAATTACTCAGAAGATATAACAGTAAGTAATATATGTAATGAATTACAACTTAATAAAAGTTATTTTTTTCTTTGTTTAAGAAAAAAAGTGGATATACTTTTACTAATTTTTTAAATAAAGTTAGAGTTGAAAAAAGCAAAAAGTATATATTAAAAAAAGACTTGTCTATTTTAGACGTTGCTGTACTAATTGGATTCAATAGTCAAAATTACTATAGTATAATTTTTAAAAAGTTTAATAACTTTACACCAATTGAATATAAAAATATTTATAACTAAAAAATATCATTCTAAAAAGATGTTATTTTTTTACATATTTTTTACAATTATAGTTAATTCTTTGTTAAATTGATTGTACATAAAATACTAAAAATCTAAGTTCAAGTATTTAAATTGCTATATATCATAAATTTTCTAAAATTAACAACAACTTAAAAATTTAACATTCTCTTAACGTATACTTAACAAAACATTAATATTTTTATTGACAAAATTTGTTATTCTATATTATGGAAACAATAAATTTTAGTTAATAAAGTTTATAATTCAGATAAAAAAATTATTAATTTCTTAAGGGAGGAAATATCGTGAATATAGTAATTAGCCTTATCGGTGGACTTGGACTTTTTCTTTACGGAATGAGTTTAATGGGAGAAGGTTTACAAAAATCAGCAGGAGACAAATTAAAAAAAATTATTGAACTCTTAACAAGTAATGTTGTTATGGGTGTACTGGTGGGTACAGTCGTTACAGGTATTATACAAAGTTCAAGTGCTACTACTGTTATGGTTGTAGGATTTGTAAATGCAGGTATAATGAATCTAAGTCAAGCTATTGGTGTAATAATGGGGGCAAATATAGGTACTACAGTTACTGCTCAATTAGTTTCATTTAATCTTGAAGGAATTGCACCAATTGCTTTAGGTATAGGTATTTTATTCTATTTATTTACATCAAATCAAAAAACAAAGCATTTATCTGAGATACTTATAGGTTTCGGTATATTATTTACAGGAATGGAGTTTATGAAAGATGCAGTAGCTCCACTTGCTGAATATAAAGCATTCACTGATGCACTTTTATATTTTAGTAAAAATCCTGTATTAGGTATATTGGCAGGATTTGCCATAACTGGTATTGTTCAAAGTTCAAGTGCATCTATGGGTATGTTAATAGCACTAGCTTCTCAAGGAATACTTCCTCTATCATCTGCTTTACCTATTCTTTATGGAGATAATATAGGTACTTGTGTTACTTCACTTTTATCAAGTGTTGGTGCAAGTAGAAATGCTCGACGTGCAGCTGTAATGCATTTAAGTTTTAATGTAATTGGTACAATAATATTTATGCTTGTTTTAAATAAACCTATATCAGCCATAGTTACTCATTTTGACCCAACTGATACAGCTAGACAAATAGCAAATGCACATACTTTATTTAATCTTACAAATGTTATAATATTATTACCATTTTCTAAATACATAGTTAAATTAGCAAATAGACTTATACCTATTAAAGAAACTGAATCAGAAATAGTAAATAATACTAAGTACTTAGATGAAAGGATGTTTAGCACTCCATCTATAGCACTTGGTAATACTGTACAAGAAGTTGTAAGAATGGGTCATAAAGCTACAAACTCTTTGGAACATTCAATTGCAGGATTTTTAAATAAGAGCAATGAAGATATTAATAAAGCTTTTGAGTCAGAAAAAGTTGTCAATAAGTTACAGAAAGATATATTGAACTATTTGTTAAAACTTTCTAAAGAACCTCTTAGAGATGATGAACGCTTTAGAACAGATTTGCTTTTTAATACTGTAAATGACATTGAAAGAGTCTCTGACCATGCAGAAAATATAGCTGAATTGGCCATGAGTGTTAAGGAAATGAACATTAGTTTTTCTGATAGTGCGATAAGAGAAATATACGAAATATACAATAAGACAATTACTAATTTTAAGGATGCCTTAATAGTTTTAGATGTTAAAGATTTTGAGTTAGCAAATAAAGTTTTAGAAGTTGAAAATGAAGTAAATTATTTAGAAAAAACTTTTAGAAATTCACATATGATTAGACTAAATAATGGAAGTTGTACAATTGATGCTGGTGTACTTTATCTTGACTTACTTACTAATCTAGAAAGAATTTCTGACCACTCAACAAATATAGTAAAACAAGTACTAAAACTTAAACAAAAAATATAGTGATTATTTTTATATATAATCTTAATCAATGAGAAGTAAGAAGCTATAGATAATGCTTATATCATTTATGGCTTCTTATTTTTTATGTAATACTCAAATTTTTATAGTATTCTCTTATTATTAAACAGTTTCTGCCTAGAATATTCCATATATATATGACTTCTTTCATAAAACTTGAACTGCCCATAAATAAAGTCACAAGTATACATAACTATTTTTTAATCAATTATAACCAATATTTGTTTTATTTATCTTCATTTTAATTCTTCATTCAATAATGTAATAAGATTATTTTTTATTTGGATACTATTATATCATCTAAATATGTTATTATATATTTGGATATTTTCATATTAATAGGAGGGATTCTACAATGATAAATTATATGGTAGAAATTATATATAGCGAAAAAATAAGCGAAGTAGAAAACATGTTGAAAATTGAAAATATACAATATGAATTTACTTCTCGTGATGGCTTTATATTTTTTGGTTTTTATGATATGACAGACGCATATAGATTTGAGACTTTATGTTCAGATGAAAAAATTCGATTTAAAAGAATATAATAGATAAAAAAGTACATATTTCTAAACTATTTGTTTTTCAAATTTAGGTTGTGTTTTAATGTAGTGTTGATATTATAAACAATTTTAATAATAAAAAAGTAGGGACATTATATTAATATGCTCCTACTTTTTACTCATACTTATTAATATTATTTATCAAAATTACCCTACAAACTGGAATTTATCATTCTTTCATAATTTTAAACTATCATATTTAAAATATATAAAATTCTACATGATTTTTGTATAAACATAATATCAACCATTATCCAATTTAAAAATATTTTTTAGTAATTTCCATTTCATTTTCTCTTAACATATTAATTAAACTTTTATATGTAAATGGTGTATTTACATATTATTTAATATCCAACAATTATATAAAGAAATGTGCTCTTTGCCTTATAAAGAATTATAAAGCCAATTCGTTTTATTATATTATTTTTCTTTATACCTTAAAAACTTTACCTTCAAATTCTTATTTATCTATATATTATAAAAATGTTCTTAACCTCTTTTACGAGATTTTCTTGACATATTATCAGTTAGATAAAATAATTAAATAATATAATCAGTAAGTATGTTTTTTACTCTTTTAAGTAAATTTCCACCTGCACCCCAATCAATTTTTAAAATTCCAATTGCACTGCCTGTTGAAGTAGCTTTAATAACTGTTTTTCCTGTGGTATTTTCATAAACTACTATTAATCCTGCATCACTATTATTTCTTGCATAATACTTCTCAAAAGTTGTAATTAGTATAAATTTATCATCTCCTAAATTATAAGAATCACTAAAAACTAAATCTGCATCAAGATTTTCTTTTATCATTTTTTGTGCCTCTAAGGGTGTAATTTTTACAGTAAATATTTCTGTTGCCATTTTTTATCTCCTCATAAGAATTTATTTTAGACAAAACATAATCTCTAGTATTTTCTGATATATTTATCAAACAATATCCCTATTCCTCCTAACAGAGCTAATATAGAACCAAAATTTCTATATTGAGAAATAGATTGGTCTAGATAAATATTATATTGGTCAGTATCCATGATTCCACCATTTTGTTGAATAATATGCTCTGCACTAAATTCACCTAAACCTATACAACAGAATAATACTACTACTCCAATTACAAAAGCAAATATACATATTGTTAATTTAAAATCCTTATTTTCCATAGTTATCCCTCTCATAAGCTAAATTTATTTGATTATTTTTACTAGATTTTATATTACTCTTATTATACAATACAACATATATTTACATCTATTTCCAAAATTGTAACCTTTATAGTTTTATATATTTAAATTTTTTAAACAAAAAATACACATCTATAAATTATAAATGTGTATTCTGTACCATTACTAATAATATATTATACTTTTTTACAAATTTCTAATTATTTATAACTATTCAAAAATAAAATTCATATAAAATAATTCTATTGTACAATTGAAACTTTAATAATGTCTCCATTTTTTCTCTCCAAGTGAACTACTTCTCCAGTTAAATCATAGTCAAATGCCTTAACTAATATTTCAGTAACTTTTTTACCATCTACTACATCATCTTTTCCATTAAATAAATCCAAAGCATTATTCTCAATCATTCTCTTTGCAAAATTTACAGGTAACTTTATATGTATTTTATCGCCTGTATGTGATAAGACTCTTATTCTTAAAAACTTTTCTAAATTGTTTCTTGGTATTTGTTTTGATGCCATGCTATTAAATCACTCTCCTTTATTTTTTATTTAATAATAAATTTTATTCTTAAAAATATCTTTATATGTATTTATTATGAAAGTAACACTATTATTTTCTAATCTTGTTTTATATTCCTTCTTCTTTAATATATTTATTTAATAAATATCTATGATTTATAATAATTGTATATTTTGAGATTTTACTTTACAATTATTGTATCTAAATTTAACAAAATATCTTATTAGAATATTTCAATTAAAACAAAACTGGTTTATTATATAAAAAATAAATTAGTATACTTATTTTTTATATATCAGGAGGATATACTTATGAATAAAATAATCAATAACATTTTAAATACCTGCAAACAGTATACATATATTTTGCCACATAAATTGTTAAGACAGTATATAGCACACTATACAATATCTATTCCAGATACAAGTATTAAAGAAAATCTTACATTAATACCTGATGCTAGTGGATGTATGATATTTAAATTTGACAAAAAAGGTATAGAAAGCGCATTCTGGGGAGCCACAACAAAAACTACTATTGTAAAAAATGATATAGAAAATGTACTTTTTAGAGTATTCGTTGAGTTTCGCCCAGGTGGAGTATATTATTTGACAGGTCTTTCTCAAAGAGAATCTACAGATTTAAAAATTTCACTTGAAGATTTTAACACATTATTTAGCTTAGAGGTTAATTCCATTTTTGAAAGAACAAGTACTATAAAGGAATTAGTAGAACAATTAGATATGTTATTCTTATCATACTTATTGAAATCAAATATAGTAGATATGACTATACCAATTCTTGAAAATGCTAGAAAACAAAACTCTATTATGTCTGTTAAAAACATTTCACAAATTAGTTGTTATAGTGAACGACATTTAAATAGAATTTTTAATAATTCTCTTGGTATGAGTGTTAAATCATACCTTAGATTACTTCGTATAAACCTTGTATTACAAGAAATACAAAATAATAAAATACCCTTTGCAACTTTAGCACAAGATATTGGTTATTACGACCAATCTCATTTTATAAATGATTTTAAATCTATTTGTGGTGTTAATCCAACAACCTATATAAAAAATTTGTCCGATTTTTACAATGAAAAGTATAAATTTTGATATACAATCATATAAAATTTATATTTAAGGAGTAACTTAAAATGATAGAATCAAGATGTGGAATTTTATGTTATGAATGTGGATACAAGGAAAAAGTCAATTGTAAAGGTTGTACAGAGATTGAGAAACCATTTTGGGGTGAACAATGTCCTGTAAAATCTTGTTGTGAAGATAAAAACCTTACACATTGTGGTCTATGTGATACATTTCCATGTGAAATGCTTAATCAATTTGCATATGACAAAGAACAAGGTGATGATGGCAAAAGAATTTCTCAGTGCAAAAAATGGGCTGTACTAGCCTTATAATATACTCTCTTGTTATAAAATAAGTTTTTGTAAGGTAAATTTTTTAAACTGTTGTAGAAATTTCTGCAACAGTTTTTATAATTAAATTTAAAGGTTATTTAATTAAATTAATAGAATAGTAATTTATTGATAAAATCTGATTACTAAAATTGGAAATATAAAATCTCAATCTCTGTCTATTTAAAATATATGTTACAAAATTGAATTAAAATAGACTTAAATTTTATTTTATGTTAAAATCTTTACAGTAATAAATAATTTTATTTTAAGGAGATAATTTTATGAATAATTACTTAAAATTTGCTACATATCAACTTATAGGTTTTACATCTTCTATACCTAGGCTTATTAAAATTAAAAAGAATCCTGATAAATTTAGCTTAAAGGAAAAATTTGAATTTATGCAAAAACAAGCTAAAAAATCTTTAGATATAGTGAACATAGAGCTTAATATAATTGGTAAGGAAACACTGCCAAAAGAACCACTTCTATTTGTTGTAAATCATTCTAGTATGCTTGACAGCTTCATACTAACAGCAAGTGTAGAAAGACCAATTGGATGTGTAATTGCAGATGAACCAGTTTGGAGAAATATACCTATATTTAAAGAATGGGCAAAATTACTAAGATGTGTATATGTAAACAGAAAAAACAATCGTGAAGGTATAAAGAGTATAGCCCAAGCCTCTCAAAATATACTTACAGGTCAAAGTATGGCAGTGTTTCCAGAAGGAGATTTAACATGGATTAAAGAACCAAATTCATTGGTTTCGGAGTTTAGAAGTGGAGCTTTAAAGATAGCATATAAAGCAAAATGCCCTATTGTTCCACTAGTAATAAAAAATTCAAAAGATACTTATGAAGGATACCAACCTATTGGTAAAATTAACTCTGTTCCTGTCGAAGTCGAATTTTTAGAACCAATTTATGACCATATCGAAAATCCTAGACTAAAGTCTTCTGTACTAGGTGAAAATATAAAAAATAAGATGATAAATACAATAGAAAATTTTAGAAAATCAAATAAAACATTTAAAGAATTTTAATATTAAAATTTATTGACTAAAAAAAATTTTAATGTTAGAATTTTTTTTAAGAGGTGATTAAGGTGGCAAAAAATACAAAGCAAACAACGGTTCATATTGATGAGACTCTACTTAAGGAAGTTAAGAGAATAGGAATTAATGAAAATAAAAGTATATCTCAAATAATAAACGAATCAATAATAGATTATATATTAGTATACAGAGAAAACGAAGATAAAGAAAAAAATGAACATGATAAGAATCTAAATGAAACAATAAATGAATTTAAAAAAGAAGAAGAAAAAAGAATGCAAGCAAAAAGTGCTGCTAGAGCTATAGCAGAAGCAAAAAAACGAGTTCTTTACTAAGAAAAACAAAAATCGGTACAAATTAAGCACCGATTTTTTTATATTAAAAAAATTACATATGAAGAAGTTTTGAAAGAATTATAAAAGATGCAAATTCCAGTTTGTACTACATAGAAAAATGTGAATGTTTAGAGGTGAAATTATTATATGAAAAGTTATATCGCATTATTAAGAGGTATCAATATAAGTGGTAAGAACAAGATAATTATGTCTGAATTAAAAGCAAGCTTTGTAGAACTTGGTTATTCAGAAGTTTCTACATACCTTAATAGTGGTAATGTTGTCTTTTTAAGTGATGTAGATGACAGCAAGGTTATCTCAAATACAATAAGATTAATGATAAAAAAACAGTTTGAATTGGAAATACCAGTTTTTATTATTTCACAAGAAGAGTTAAAAGATATACTAAATAATGCTCCTAATTGGTGGGGAGATAACAACAAAGAAATATATGATAATCTTATTTTTATGTTTCCTGACTTATCTTATGGCGAGTTTTATGATGAGGTTGGAAATCCTAAAGAAGAGTATGAAAAAGTATATCATTATAAAAATGCTATCTTTTGGTCTTTTAGTCGTAAAGATTATAAAAAGACAAATTGGTGGTCAAAGACTGCCAGTTCAAATGTAAGTGATAAGATTACAATTCGTACAGCAAATACGGTAAGAAAAATAGTTGGAATGCGATAAAAGATAACAAACAGCCGATAAACCTCAAAAAATAGGTATATATCGGCTGTTCGGAAACTTATAAGAATATAGTCAAAAGTTATGCTGTTTTTATTGATAAAATAAGTTTAAAAATGAGTCCAGAAATATTTATATAATTCTGGAAATACTTATATTTATTCTTTAAATTAAATCACCAACAACTTTTACTTTTATAAGAAGTGCATTACCAGGAAGGTATGCAAGTGGAACATCTTCTATATTTAATACTTCTATAGTATCTTCTTTAGCACCAGCTTTTAGAGCTTTATTTACAGCCTCTTTTTTTGCATCTTCTATGGCATCTTCTCTCGACATTTTATCTAAACTGTATACTTTTTCTACATCTCCACTTATTTGTCCTAAAGCTGCACCAATAGCATTTGCAGCAGTATAATGAGGAGGTCTTATAACATTGCTTATGCCTTTTAGTTTTTCAGGAACAATTATACTTCCTCCACCAGTTAAAACCAATTCAACATCATCTTGACTAGTCTTCATTTGGTCTACAGCATCTTCTAATTTTAAAATAACCTTCTTATATACCTCATTACAATACTCTTTATCTAAGTTTTCAACATTGCTTTTTCTATCTTCAAACGCCATATCTAATTTTGTAACAACATCTGATAAAGTTAGAGTGTCTCCACCAAATATTATTGCATCTTCAGTTATTCTATATCCCACACTTTCAGGACCTATCTTTATATTATCTTTTTCGCCTTTTACACATGTACCACCAGCAAGACCAATAGTTAAAACATCTGGCATTCTAAAGTTTGTATGTACTCCTCCAATTGTAACTGGAATAGATGATTCTCTAGGGAATCCATTATATAGTACACCCAAGTCGCTTGTAGTTCCACCAACATCTAATACTATTGCATTTTTTACTTTTGATAAGAAGGAAGCTCCTCTTATAGAATTTGTTATTCCACATCCAATTGTAAAAATTGGGTATTTCATTGTATACTCTAAATTCATTAATGTTCCATCATTTTGACTGAAATATATTTGAGCATCTATACCTAAGTCTTTAAGTGCTTTTTCAAATCCTAAAGATACAGCTTTACCTACTTGAGACAATGCAGAATTTAAAATAGCTCCATTTTCTCTTTCTAATATACCTATATTACCTATTTCATTTGATAAAGATATAGGAATATCCCCTAAAATTTCTCTAACCCATTTTGCAACTTCTTCTTCTTGTTGTTTATTTACTGGAGCAAATACTCCACTTATTGCAACACTTTCCACTTTACCTTTTATTCTATTGCAAAACTCTACAACTTCATCTTTACAAAGTTCATTTATCTTTCTACCCTGAACCTCCCATGACTAAAGTCACAGGGTTCCTGCTTCACAGAATTTTGCATAC
>OGSE01000243.1_pt1 | contig 22307 bp, 20 predicted proteins | sample 1573791 | NCBI WGS metagenome assembly OGSE01 (sample SAMN03295813, study PRJEB24534) | human gut metagenome | isolation source: fecal sample 3 from infant 2 | host: Homo sapiens | place: USA: Pittsburgh, PA | collected 2014-07
TGCAAGCACTGCTACCAATAATTTTTTGTTAAATTTCATATTAATCTGACAATGGAAACCTCCCTAATGGGTGGAATTTGTCGCCTCCCTTCAACTTTTCAAATACATTTCAAATTCGTTTCCAAGCAATTTCTTGCCATTCCATTTACACCATCTACTCGTATTAGCCCAACAAGAAATATTCCTACCGAAATACTCCTCGTTTTCTGCTCAAAAAAATTTGAATTTTTTTGTTAATATGTATACAAATTTTGGTTTGTCAAAAGTAGTTTTGCATACAACTATTTATATTGATATTTTTATTATACTATATGATTTTAGGTAATACAATATATTCTTAATATTTCAACAATTTTTTCGATTTTTTCCTCTTTCTCCCCTGTTAAAAAGATTTTTTATTCCGTACCCTCGTGTAGCGGCAAATTCTCTTTCTTGTCAGCGAAACGATCAGATTACTGCTTTTGCTAAGAATATCGTCCGGAAAAAATAATTAAAAATCCAAGCGAAATGACCCGTCAAAAATCTCACTCGTGCCAGTCGCAGACGCACTTGAGATTTTAGGGGCATAAGCGAGTGGATTTTTTTATTTTCGTAAGCCAGATGTTCGTGCAAAACAGTTTTCTGATTTTACTGTGAACTGAAACTGTTTTTGCATTCAATTTTTCTCAAAAAAATAGACCCTATCAAAGGGTCTATTGTGTGTGTATTATGCGTGCAATTCCACTGTGTCTTCGTGGTATTTTGCTGGTAAGCTTGATTTTTCTTTGTTCATTCCAATGAAGAACTTAACGTTAGCTTCTTTTGATAAAACTTCCAAGTTTTCTAGGAATTCTTCTAATTGTTGTTCTGTCATGTCAACGATTGAATAAATTCCGTCTACGTAAATTGTTTCGATATCGAAATCTCTTGACATTATTCCTGCCAAAAATCCATACAAACTTTCTGGACTTGAGATGTGGAATGTCGATGCATCTATAAGTCTTACTGAGTGATCAAGTGTGAAGATGTGCTTGTCATCAGAGTCTATAAATATTATGTTACCGTTATTGTTTTTCTTTTCGTCGTTGGCCTTGTCGATCAACCATTTTGTTTTTCCACTGCCTTTAGGACCTACTACAAATTTAACCATTATTATCATCCTTTCTTAAACCATTTTAAAAAGTTTAATTTACTTTATATTATTATACCCATTTTTTCGTCAAAATTATCACCTTGGAAAATATTTTCACGTTCCATTTTCTCGATTATCATATCTTGTATCTTCCAGTGACTTGTATTCCAGTTGCAAAACACAGAATCTTCTTCGGGCATTCTGCCGACTAATCGCTGAATTAGGATATCCTTATCCAAATATTTCAAGAATTCGCAAACTTCATTTACATATTCGTCCAATGATTTGAGCTGTACTTTTCCTTCTTTATACCATTTAGCAAGTATCGTGTGTTTGGGAATGTATAGTGAATGGATTTTGCATTCGTCAACTTTTAATACCGATAAAAGCTTCGCAGTTTCTCTGACATCGTCCATGTCATCCCATGGAAGCGCGAGTATTACATGCGTGCAAATTCTAAATCCATATTTTTTTATCATCAAACAAGCACGAACGAAATCTGCAACTGTGTGTTGTCTGTTGATTATCTTCAAAGTTTTGTTGTTGGATGTCTGAAGTCCAAGCTCTATGATGATGTCAACGTGTTTTTCTTCTTGAAGTTGTTTCAATATTTCCAAATGTTCAATTGCAATGCAATCCGGTCTTGTGGATACGCTGACTGCAACGACATTTTCCACTACCGCTTCGTTGACGTATTTTCGAAACAATTCCAGCGGCATATATGTGTTGGAATAATTTTGAAAATACGATATAAATTTGTGGGCGTTGTATTTGTTTTCGATGGTTTGTTTGTCTTTTTCCAATTGTTCGCGAATAGAAAGGTGTTTTTCTTTGTTTTCGAAGCTGCCACCTTCTTCGTGACAATATATGCAACCACCACGCCCCAGCCTTCCATCTCTGTTGGGACAAGTTAAATCCAATTTTATGGGAAGTTTGTAGACTTTTTCTCCGTAATGTTCTTTTAGATATTTGCTGTAAATATTATATCTATCAGTCATTTAGATTGTCTCGAACGAAATCCAACACTTCTTGTGGATTCTCGTCTGGTTTTACTTTTCTGAATTCTTTGACCAAATTCATATCCTTGTCAAATACAAATGTGCTTCTTTCAGTTTTTGTAACTTCTTTGCCGTACATTTTACCCTTGTACACACATCCAAAATTGTTCAAGAATATTCTTTCTGGATCGGATATCAATTCTTGTTTTAGTCCTTGTTTTTTTCTGAAATTTTCGTGTGTTTTTTCAGAGTCCTTGCTAATTCCTACAACTTCTGTGTTAAGCTTTTGAAATTCGTCGTAAACTTCGGAAAATCCGTCAGCTTCGATTGTGCATCCACTTGTGTTGTCTTTTGGATAGATGTACACTACCAAGTTTTTGCCCTTGTATTTGTCATAATATTCTTCGTTCAAAAATTCTTTTAAATTATTCATAATCCCTCAACTCAAATAGTTCTTCTAAAAATTTCGCCAGTCCGTCTTGTTCGTTTGTGTATTGTGTTATGATGTCTGCGTTGTGTTTCAAAATATCGTCGGAGTTTTTCATTGCAACTCCTAGCCCACTGTTCACAATCATTTCCAAATCGTTGTGCGCATCACCAATTGCAACCACCTCGTCACTTTTTATTCCAAAATGTTCAAGAACATGAATTGCCCTTTTGTATTTGTCAGTGTTCACATTTTGAACTTCTAGCATTCTGATATTTTTGGGAAAATATTTCGTGTGAATGTGGTATGTCACATTTGGATTGGTCTTGATACGCTCAACTATATCGTAAATGTGATCTTTTCTTGAAATCATAATCATACTCACGCAGTCATCAATCGGCAAATTCCTCTCAGAAACTGTCATAATCTCACCGATATCTCCCACGCTATCTACAAAACGCTTCTTGTCTTCTTCATCTTGGATGAGAAGTGCGCATTTATTTTCCACAAAAAAATACGGTCTAATCCCATACTCTTTTGATAAAGTGCTAAGCTCATCCACCACACTAGATTCCAACATCAAATCCTCATCCGTTGCAATGTTGGAGCTACTATGAATAATAGCTCCATTATTTGCAAGGATTATTTTGTCAAAATCTAATTTCTCGGTTAATTGCTTAGCTCTGGATAGACCTCTTCCTGTTGCAATAATAATCTTTATGCCATTGTCATAAAGTTTTTGTAAAATTTGATTACTGAAATCAGTAATTTTTTTATCGTCTGTCAGAAGAGTTCCGTCCAGATCAATCATAACAGCCTTGAAATTATTCTTCATCTTCTCCGTCAAAATCTACGAAAAGAGATTCGAATGTTTCTTTTGCTTTTTCGTATTCAGCATCGTCTTCGATAACATCCAAGTTAGCTTCTTCTTCGTTGATTTCTTCGTATTTGTAAATCATAATTTCGTTGTCATCTTCAGATACAAGTGCGATATAATCACTGTCATATCCTTCAACTTCGAATACTCCAAGAATTCCGCATTCAATTTCTCCGCCATCTTCTAATGTTAGTACGATTGTATCTAACTCTTCTTCTTCATACATTTCTTCGTTTTCTAAATTTCTTTCGTCACTCATTTTTATCCTCCATTATAATGATTCTACTAATTTCTTCAAGAATTCATACACTCTATCTGTGGATTCCAAATCCAAAGTTTCTTTTGGTGTGTGAACTCCACTCATATCAGGGCCTATGGAAATCATGTCCATGTCCGGATATTTCTTTGAAAATACTGCACATTCAAGTCCTGCGTGAATTACATTCACTTGCATGTCCTTTCCTGTGACTTCCTTGTAAACTTTCAAACATTTGTCTCTTAGTTCGCTATCTTCACGGTATTCCCAAGGTTCGTAGAATCCTTCAGATTTAACTATTCCACTGTTTGATTTTGTTGTATTTGTAATCAAATCTTCAACTTCTTTTATTTTATCCAAAACTGAGGATCTGATTGATACCATAAACACGAATTTGTCATCAGTTGTTGTTGCGATTGATTGGTTAAGCGATGTTTCTACCAAATTGTCGTTTCCTTTTACCATGTCCACAACGCCGTTTGGAATTGTTGTTAGGAAATTCAAGATGTGTTCTGATGTTTGTGCATCCATTGGAATTTGTGAATCTACTTGTTCAAAAACAAACTCCATTTTTGCTTCGACTTGTTTGAAACCATCAATGTTGATTTCGTTGTCTTTGATTTCGTCTTCACTTGCAATGATTAGCTCACAATTTCTTGGAATTGCGTTGTGTTTTGTTCCACCATTTAATGATACAATTCTCAAATTGTGACGAGTTGACAATTCCTTTAGAATTTGAACTGTAGATTCAATGGCGTTAAGGTGATTTTTGTCAATATCTTGACCACTGTGGCCACCTCTGAAACCATTGATTGCGATTTTGTAGAAATATTTCCCAAATTCTTCGCGTTTGATTGCAAATTCAGAATTCAAAGTAATTCCACCAGCGCAACCACAAGTCATGATTCCTTCTTCTTCACTGTCAACGTTGATGAGATATTTTCCTTTTAGGAAATCTTCACTTACGGCATTCGCACCGATAAGTCCAACCTCTTCGTTTGTCGTTATCATCAATTCCAAATCTGGATGTGACAAGTTTTCGTCTTGTAAAATAGCAATTCCCATCGCAACGGCAATTCCATTGTCAGCTCCAAGTGTTGTCTTGTTGGCAGTTAATTTGCCATTTTCTATAATAAATTCGATTGGATCTTTCGTAAAATCGTGATCGCTGTCATCTTCTTTTTCGCAAACCATGTCCATGTGACCTTGCAAAATAACTCCAGGATGACCTTTTTTATCTTCAGTTGCAGGCTTTCTGATTACGATGTTTAATTCATCGTCAACGTCGTATCCAAGCCCCAATTCTTTTGCTTTATTTACTAAGTATTCGTTAATTCTTTTTTGGTCAAATGAACAACGAGGAACATTTGACAATTCCCTAAAATTTTCTAATACTATATTTTTCATTTAATTACACCTCAAGTTTTATATACCCAATAAATTAATAAAACTCACAAAAAATTTTGATTTTAATTGTGGCTCAAATACGCATTTATAAATTTATCCAAATCACCATCCAACACGTCTTGCACTTGTGAACTTTCGCAGTTTGTTCTGTGGTCTTTTACCAATGTGTATGGTTGGAAGACGTAGGATCTGATTTGCGAGCCCCACGCTATTTGATTGTATTTTCCTTGGATGTCTTCGATTTTTTCACGCTTTTCTTCTTCTTTTATCATGATAAGCTTGGCGATAAGCATATCCATTGCGTATTTTCTGTTTGCGATTTGCGATCTTTCTGTTTGACATTGGACTGTAACTCCAGTTGGAATGTGCGTGATTCTAACTGCAGAGTCTGTCATGTTTACGTGTTGTCCACCGGCTCCCGATGCTCTGTATGTGTCGATTTTTAAATCTTTGTCGTCGATTTGAATGTCGTGATTGTCCTTTATTTCTGGGAATACGTCCACCGATGCAAATGATGTGTGGCGGCGTTTTTGTTGGTCAAACGGAGAAATTCTGACAAGTCTGTGGACTCCTTTTTCGCTTTTCAAAAATCCATACGCGTTGATTCCTTGAACAATTAACGATACGGATTTGATGCCGCCTTCTGTGTCTTGGTTGTAGTCGGTGATTTTGTAGGAATATTTCTTGTCTGCAATCCACCTCGTGTACATTCTCAGTAACATTTCCGCCCAATCTTGCGCTTCCGTTCCACCTGCACCTGCATGAATTGACATTATCGCATTATTTCTGTCGTATTCTCCCACCAAGAGCGTTTTGATTTTGAATTCGTCTACATTTTTTTCCAAATTTTTGAGCGTCTTGGAGATTTCTTTCTCGTATTCTTCGGTGTTGTCTTCCTTGCTGATTTCAAGCATCATCTTGACTTCTTCGATTTTTTCTTCGATTTCGTCGTAGTTTTCGACATCATCTTTTACAGAATTTAATTCGTCAAATATTTCTTGTGCCTTGTCGCTGTCGTCCCAAAATCCCGCCTTCATTGTTTCTTGTTGCAATTCATCTAATTTTTTTCTTAAATTTTCTAAGTCAAAGAGACTCCTTTATTTCTTTTAGATTTTGAGATAAATTTTCTATTTTTTCGTTAATTAAAAATACGTCCATTTTTATCCTCCAATTGCATATATTTTTTGAACAAAAAAGGAGGATTTCTCCTCCTTTGTGTTTGTATTTGTTTTTGTAATAGTGGGCTTGTGATATGAAGTAGTTATCCTTTTGCTAAGAATATCATACGGAAAAAATTGTTCTGATTTCAAATTGAAGAGCTCCGTCTAAAAATCGGACTGCCCGAGCTTTAGCGAGGCTTGCGATTTTAGGAGCTCAAAATTATGAAATCATCAATTTTTGTAGTCAGATATTCGTGCATAAGGATAATTTACTTCACCTATCCTTAGCTATAAATGTTTGATGTTCAATAATCAAAACCAAACATTTCGCCTAGGGCTTTTCCACTATTTATTATCTGTTTTTGCCACAGCAGTTTTTGTATTTCTTACCACTTCCGCATGGACATGGATCATTTCTACCGATTTTCTTACCTTTAACTACTGGTTTGTTAATTTCTTCTTCTCCACCTGTTGCAGATGTTTCGTGAGCTACTTGTTTTCTTTCGATTTCTTCAACTGGTTGAACGTTGAACATTCCTCTAACTGTGTCTTCTTTGATAGAGTGGTTCATATCTTCAAACATTTCGAAACCTTCGTTGTTGTAAGCTCTTACTGGGTCTTGTTGACCGAATGCTCTTAGCCCAATACCTTGACGCAATTGATCCATCGCATCAATGTGATCCATCCATTTTCTATCTACAACCATAAGAAGAATTACACGTTCGATTTCTCTGAATTTTTCTTTGCCGATGGCTTCTTCTTTTGCATTGTAAACTTCCAATGCTTTTTGAATTACATAATCTGTGAAAGTTTTCTTGTTGTAGCTGTTGAGTCTTGTAAGATCCAAAGTTCCTTCTGGAATGAATGTGTTAAGGTAAGTCATCAATGCTTCCATTTCCCAATTTTCTGATTTAGGATCTTGGCAATATGTGTCGATTGCATTTGAAATGATGTCCTTGATCATAGCGACGATAGATTCGTGCATATCTTCACCGTCAAGTACTTTATCTCTTTCAGTATAAATTACTTTACGTTGTGCGTTCATAACGTCGTCGTATTTCAATACGTTCTTTCTGATACCAAAGTTATTAGATTCAACTTTTGTTTGCGCTCTTTCGATTGCTTTAGTAATTGTTCTGAATTCCATTGGTTCATCTTCTGGGAACTTGCCAGATTCAGCGTATTTTTGGATAGTTTCTCCACCGAACAATCTCATTAAGTTGTCTCCCAATGATACGAAAAATCTTGATCTACCAGGGTCACCTTGACGGCCAGAACGACCACGCAATTGGTTGTCGATACGACGTGATTCGTGACGTTCCGTACCGATAATATATAATCCTCCGACTTCAAGAACTTTTTTCTTGTTTTCGTCAGTCATTTTCTTGTATTTTTTGTGCAATTCGTTGTATACATTTCTTGCTGCAACTAATTCTTCATCTGTGCTTGGTAAGAATGAATCCAAACTTTCGATTACATAATCTCCGTAACCTTGTTTTTTCATGTCGTGTTTTGCCATGAAATCTGGGTTACCGCCTAAAAGAATGTCGGTACCACGGCCGGCCATGTTTGTCGCGATAGTAACCTTGTCAAACATACCTGCTTGTGCTACGATTTCTGCTTCACGTTCGTGTTGCTTAGCGTTCAATACGTCGTGTTTGATTCCATTTTTCTTCAACAAGTTGGACAATCTTTCTGAAACTTCAATTGAAATTGTACCAACTAGAATTGGTTGACCAGTCTTGTGAATTTCTTTTATTTCTTCAACGATTGCGTTGAATTTTGCATTTTCGTTGATGTAAACTCTGTCTTGTTCGTCAACTCTGGCTACTGGTTTGTTAGTAGGAATTTCAACAACGTCCATCTTGTAGATTTCGTTGAATTCTGCTTCTTCAGTCTTGGCAGTACCAGTCATACCACTTAATTTGTTGTACATTCTGAAGTAGTTTTGGAATGTAACTGTTGCCAAAGTTTTGGATTCGCTCTTAACTTCAACACCTTCTTTTGCTTCGATAGCTTGGTGAAGACCATCAGAATATCTTCTACCTTCCATGATACGACCAGTAAATTCATCAACGATAAGAATTTCGTCGTCTTTTACTACGTAATCAATATCACGTTTCATCGTATTGTTAGCCTTCAAAGCTTGGTTGATATGGTGAGCTAATTCCATGTTGTTAGGATCAGACAAGTTTTCTACGCCGAAATATTCTTCAGCTTTTCTAGTACCAACTTCTGTAAGACTGGCAGTTTTTCTCTTTTCGTCAACCAAGAAATCAACAGTTTCATCCTTGAATTCACGATCGAAAATATCTGGCTTGTCTTCTTCTGGATCCATAATACGACCAGTCAAACCATTAGCAAACATATTTGCTCTCATGTACATATCTGTAGATTCGTCGCCTTGACCAGAAATAATAAGTGGAGTTCTAGCTTCATCTATTAAGATAGAGTCAACTTCGTCCACGATTGCAAAGTTAAGGCCTCTTTGAACCTTGTCTTTTTTATAAATAACCATGTTGTCACGCAAATAATCGAAACCGTATTGGTTATTAGTACCGTAAGTAATATCACAAGCGTAGTTTTCACGTCTTTCATCATTATCCAAACCATAAACGATAACGCCTACAGTTAATCCCAAAAATTCGTGAACCTTTCCCATCCATTCCTTATCTCTCTTTGCAAGATAATCATTGACAGTAACCACGTGAACGCCCTTTCCACTAAGCGCATTCAAATATGCAGGTAAAGTTGCAACCAAAGTCTTACCTTCACCAGTTTTCATTTCTGCAATTCTACCTTGGTGTAAAACAACACCACCGATTAATTGCACACGATATTGTTTCATACCCAAAACTCTGTAGCTGGCTTCTCTAACTACAGCAAATGCTTCTGGCAAAATATCGTCCAAAGTTTCTCCATTTTTTAATCTTTCCTTGAATTCAACAGTTTTATGCTTTAATTCATCATCTGATAATTGTTGCATAGACTTATCATATGATTCAATTTTTTTAATAATTGGTTCTATTTTCTTTAGCTCTTTTTTATTAGCTGAGCCAAAAATAGATTCAAATACTCCCATATAAATCTCCTTACTTTAATATATATAAATACTACCCTCTATTTTAACATTAAAATACATCATTTACAACAAAAACATCAATTTTTAAAGGAAATTACTTATAAAATTTTCCAATAAATTACAGACCATATAATTTTGGGTGAAATTTGTAAAATAATTTTGAATTTTTTTGATTTATCCTTTATTACTTACTAATGGGATTTGTGAGATAAAATTTTAGTAATAAATAAAAATCCCTCAAGAAAAATGTCTTGAATGACTAGGTACTAGAAAAATTCATATTTATTTAGTATAATAACGCTATATTTATGAATAATAAATGAAAAGGAGATGCATATGAATTTCCCTGAAGAAATAAAAAGAATTAGACAACGTTCATTCCTCACGCAGCAGGATTTTGCTGATAAAATCGGTGTGGCTTTTTCCACAGTAAATCGCTGGGAATCAGGACGTGCAAAGCCAAACTTGAAAGCAATGAAAAGCATTAATGCGTTTTGCTTAGAACATAACCTTCCATATGAAACAATAGAGCAAGCTTGGCTTGATTACAAAACAGAAAAATAAAGGAGCAATACGCTATGACAGATAAAGAATTGAAAGAATTAAAAGACACCTTATGGCACTCTGCCGATGTTTTGCGTGCAAGTGCTCATTTAGCTGCAAATAAATATGGACAGCCTATCTTGGGACTTATATTCCTTAGATATGCAGATATTTTATATAAACAACATAAGGAAGAAATCGAAGCAGAATACAATCGCCTTAAAGGCGGACGCATGGAAAAATCCATCAAAGAAATTTCCATTGAGAAATGTGGCTTCTATCTTCCAGAGTGTGCTTATTATGACTTCATCAATGATGCACCGGACGATGCAAACAAGGCTACCCTTGTAAAGAAAGCAATGGAAGCCATTGAAGATGAAAATCCTAAAATGGATGGAGTACTTCCAAAAGAAGTATACGCTCAGTTAGTTCCGGAAGAAGAACCAGAGCTTTTATCTAACATTGTACGTATTTTCAAAGATATTCCAGAAAACAGTACAATCGATATTTTCGGTGAAATCTACGAATATTTCTTAGGTAATTTTGCCCTTGCAGAAGGTAAGGATGGTGGAACATTCTACACTCCAGCAACTGTTGTTCGATACATGGTTGAAGTATTGAATCCACAGCCCGGAGAAAAGAAATTCTTGGATCCCGCATGTGGTTCAGGGGGAATGTTTGTACAGGCTGCAAGGTACATGCACAATCACAATGCAAGTGAAAGTGAGCAAATGAAGTTCCGTTGCTATGGTGTAGAGAAAGAGCCGGACACTGTAAAATTGGCAAAAATGAATCTGCTTCTTAATAATGTACGTGGCGATATCACAGAAGCGAACTCATTTTATTCAGACCCATATAATGCATACGGACAATTTGATTACGTAATGGCAAATCCTCCGTTCAACGTAGATGAAGTTGTAGTTGAGAAGGTTTCTGATGATAATCGTTTCAATACATATGGAGTGCCAAGAAACAAAAGCAAATCAAAAAAGAAAAAATCTGATAAGAAAGAAACTGTACCTAACGCAAACTATTTGTGGATAGGCTACTTTGCGACCGCCTTAAACGAAAAAGGTAAAGCAGCACTTGTCATGGCAAATTCCGCATCTGATGCATCGGGTTCAGAATATGATATCCGAAAGAAAATGATTGAAGAAGGCATCATCTCACAAATGGTGACACTTCCATCTAATATGTTCTCATCAGTGACACTTCCTGCAACACTTTGGTTTTTCGACAAGCAAAAGCCAAACACAGACAAGAAAAATGAAATTTTGTTTATTGATGCAAGAAATGTATTCACACAAATTGACCGAGCACACAGAAAATTCTCTGATGAGCAGATTAAAAACCTCGGTGTTATAACAAAGCTTTATCACAGAGATACGCAGGCACTTGTGGATTTAATTGACGAATACAAATCAGAGCTTGCCAACGCACCGGAAAATTCTGATGATAAGGAAGTACTTACAAAATCATACTGGCAGGCGCAAATTGACTGGTTGACAGAAAGATTTCCAGATGGCGTATATGCTGATGTCATCGGACTTTGCAAAGCCGCACCAATGGATGGAGAAGACGGAATCATCGACCAAGACTATTCCCTCAACGCAGGGCGTTATGTAGGCGTAGTGATTGAAGATGATGGCTTAACCGAGGAAGAATTCAAAGAAGAAATGTATTCTTTAAATACTGAGTTTGCTGCATTAAGTGCCGAAGCAAAGACACTTGAAGAACTCATTGCAAAAAATTTGAAAGGGTTGTTGGGTGAGTGAGATGGAATATAGAATATGTGAAATTGGGGAAGTGGTTGGCGGAGGAACACCATCTACAAAACGAAATGAATATTGGAATGGATGTATTCCTTGGATATCCCCTAAAGATTTAACAAGCCATACAAGTGTTTATATTTCACATGGTAAAAAGTTCATAACTAAGGAAGGACTGAAAGCTGGATCTACACTACTTCCTCAAAATACTGTTCTGATGTCATCTAGAGCACCTATTGGATATCTTGCTATTGCAGAAAACGAATTATGCACTAATCAAGGATTTAAGAGTATTGTTTGTAACGAAGAGAAGGTTGTTCCATTATATTTATATTATTATTTGAAAGCTAATATTGAATACATAAGATTATTTGGCACTGGTGCAACTTTTCCAGAAATCTCTGCAAAAACATTGAGAAAAATAAAAATTAACATTGAAGAGAGTACAGAAAAACAAAATCGAATAGCCACTGTGTTATCAAATTACGACAACCTCATCGAAAACAACAACAAGCGAATCAAACTCTTAGAGCAAATGGCTGAAAATCTCTATAAGGAATGGTTTGTAAGATTTCGCTTTCCAGGATATGAGGATGTGGAGTTTGAAGACGGAATTCCAAAAGGATGGAAAATTTGCAGAATAGATCAATTATCTAAAATAAAGGCTGGTGGTGATGCTCCAGATGATTCTACTAAAGAAATAACCGATGAATGTTCTATTCCTATTTATTCTAATGGAATCGAAAATGAAGGATTATATGGTTATACATCAAAAGCAAAAATAAATAATCCGAGTATTACTATTTCGGCCCGAGGAACAGTTGGATATACCTGTTTAAGAAGAATTCCATACACCCCGATTGTAAGGTTAATTTCCATAATTCCACATGAGGAAAATTTGGTAAATTGGTTATTCTACTATTTTAGGCGTTCAATTGTTATCGCTAATGGCACTTCACAACAGCAAATCACAATTCCGATGATAAGTCGTGAAAAGGTTCTGCTACCTACTAACAACTTGATTCAAAAATTCTATGAGTACTCTACTTGCTACTTAGATGAAATTGATAGCTTAAAGGCACAAAGCAGTAATCTTGAAAAGCAAAGAGATTTGCTTTTACCGCGTTTAATGAGTGGGAAATTAGAAGTGTAAGGAGGTGTTTATATGCGTAATTTTATATCAGAAGACGATATTGAACAGGCTATACTTTCAAAATTAAAAGCTGAACCATTTAAATACGACATCCTCATTTGCGATGCTGATCCAAATAAGCGTGATGATTTGAATGACGGGACAGGAAGAAATTCCAAGAAAGAATGTGTTCTTCCCGATGTTATGTTGTCTTCTCTCAAGCGTATCAATCCAGCTATCGAAGAGGATAAAATCGAGGAAATTGTAAAGACGTTGAGGCAAGATTACACTGGGACTGACATCGTAGATACAAACTACAAATTATACAGACAAATTCGTAATAATATAAAAATTACAGTTCGTAGGAATGGCAGAGAAGATTTTGATTTTGTAAAACTGATTGATTTCGAGCATCCGGAGAACAATACGTTCACAGCGGTATCACAAATGTGGATTCAAGGTAAGGTATATTATAGAAGACCGGATATCCTTATTTTTGTCAATGGCATGCCCCTTGTGTTCGTTGAACTGAAAAATAGTATTGTAAAGGTTGAGGAAGCCTACAACAAGAATCTGAAAGATTACATGCGAGATATTCCGAATCTATTTGCGTTCAATCAGATTTGTGTGCTTTCAAATGGTTTGGAGACAAAGCTTGGTGCTTTTAATGCAAGCTATGATTTCTTTTTTGAATGGCTCAAGATTGATAGCGAAAAGGAAAAACTTAATAGAGAAGCAATTCTTTCTGCAGATAATGTCAAGGATAGTTCTGTCAGATATTTTGTTGACGGTCTTCTCAACAAAGATAGACTGATTGATTATATAGAAAATTTCATTTTATTCGAGAATCAGAGAATTAAAATTATCGCAAAAAACCACCAATACTTAGGCGTAAATAACTTGATGGAATCTGTGAAAAACAGAGAAGAATTGAACGGAAAGCTCGGTGTCTTCTGGCATACACAGGGTTCGGGCAAATCTTATTCTATGGTTATGTTTACACGTAAAGTGAAACGTAAGATTCAAGGTAATTTCTCGTTTCTTGTTATTACAGACCGTGATGATTTGGATGCACAGCTTCATAAGAATTTTGTGCGTACAGAAGTTATTGGATCTAAAGAAGAATGCCAACCAAAGGACAGCAAGCAGTTAAGAGATTTCTTGACTACTAATAAGGCTTTTATTTTCACTTTGATTCAGAAATTCAGATACGATAAGACAAAGAAATATCCGGTGCTTTCTACTCGTGACGATATTATTGTCCTTGTTGATGAAGCACATAGAACACAGTATAAGGATTTGGCAGAAAACATGAGAACTGCACTTCCTAATGCTAACTTTGTCGCATTCACAGGAACACCACTTCTAGGTACAAAGCGTCTTACAAATCAGTGGTTTGGAGATTATGTATCAGAGTATAATTTTGCGCAGTCTGTTGAAGACGGATCTACAGTGCCTTTGTTCTATTCTAGACGAGTTCCGGAAGTTGGTCTCGAGAATGATTTTCTTGACGATGACGTTGTGGACATTATCGAGGAAGAAAATCTTAACGAAGATGAAACTCTTCTCTTGGAGAATGCATCATCACGTATACTTGAAGTTATCAAGAGAGATGATCGATTAGAAAAGATTGCACAGGATATTGCCTACCACTTCCCAAGACGAGGATTCCTTGGTAAAGGCATGGTTGTATCTGTCGACAAGTATACTGCTGTCAAAATGTATGACAAGGTTCAGCATTACTGGGCAATAGAAAAGCAAAAAATCTTGAAAGAGCGTAACACCGCTTCTACAAAGGAAAAACGTGATCAGCTCACTCGCATTCTTGCTTATATGAATAATGTTGAAATGGCTGTTATTATTTCAGAGGAAAATGATGAAGAAACCAAGTTTGCTAAGCAAGGATTAAAGATATCTGAGCATCGCACAAAGATGAAAGAAATCACGCCAGATGGAAGAGATATTGAGGATAGATTCAAGGATCCTGATGACTCACTGCAACTTGTATTCGTGTGTGCGATGTGGCTGACAGGATTTGATGTAAAGAATCTTTCGATACTTTATCTCGATAAGCCGATGAAAGGCCACACACTGATGCAGGCGATTGCTCGTGCCAACAGAGTGTATCCTGGAAAACCTGCGGGAATTATCGTGGATTACGTAAATGTCTTTAAATACATGAAGAAGGCATTAACAGAATATGCCGCTGGTGATGACGGAGCAGAATTCCCTGCAAAAGATATTGATCAATTAATCAGTTATATTGACGGCACAATCGATGAAGCAGATTCTTTCTTGTTGTCTCTTGATATTGATTTAGAAAAGATAATTGCTAACTCTGATACACTGGATAAATTAGATGCATTAAGAAGTGCATATGACACTATCGTTGCAAAAGATGATGACAAAGAGAGATTCATGGTTATTCTTAACACTTTGAAAAATCTCCACGAAGCATCAAAGCCGGAAATCTTTGAGAAGAATTGGAGCAATGATAAGTTTGCACCGCTTGTGTATCTACGCGGGCTTTTCTACCATACTATAGATGATGAAAAGGTAGCTCGTGCAAGGCGAAAAATGAATCAGATATTAGATGGTAGTGTTACTGCAAGTCAGGATTTCTTTGATGTTTGCAGTGAGAACAATGCACAATTCATGATAAAAGGCACAAAGGCTATTAATCTTTCTAAGGTTGATGTTGATGTATTGAGAAAAGAAATCAAGGTTGCTAAGTATAAAGCTATTGAGATTAACGACTTGAAGGAATATATTGAGCAAGCGCTCGAACAGATGATAAATAGAAATTGTACAAGAATCAAGTTTTCAGAACGTTTCAAACGCATTATTGATTCCTATAACGCAGGCGGTACTGAAAACGAGGATTATTACAATCAACTTGTAAAACTTCTTGAAGAGCTGAAACAAGAAGACAATCGTGCAAACACTGAGGGTCTTACGGAAGAAGAATTGGAGATTTATGACTTGCTGATTGCCGGAAAAAAATTAACACAGGCTGAGGAAAAAAAGGTAAAACTCTCCGCAAAGAATCTTTATAAGAAATTAGTAGATAATCGTAGCAGTCTTCTTGTAGTGGATTGGTATAAAGACGAACAGCCACGTGCCAAGCTGAAGTATGAGGTGGAATTGTCATTGAATGATGATCTACCTGAAAGTTATGATAAAGCAGCGTTTGATTCGAAGGTTTCTCTGCTCATGAACCACTTTATGGACATGGCAGTTCAAGGTTATGGTTGGATTGGGATTGCGTAAGGAGGTATTATAGATGAGAATATACGTTCCAGATATGGAACTTGTAGGAACACTTAAATTTGCTAACGATATATACGAAAAAGTTCCAAATGATGAAGTTGTTTTTGATTTTTCTAAAATGCATAATTTTGATCCTCTACCTATGCTGATTATGGGTGCTACAATACGTAATTACAGAATGCAATATCCAGACATACCATTTAGGATTCATGGTTGTGAAGAAAAAAGTTATGCAGGTACAATGGGCTTTTTTAAATATATTTCTGAGTCAGTAGACATAGGAAAAATGCCGGGCGAAGCAAATGGTAGTAAAAATTACATTCCTATAACTCTAATTAAAGTTGACGAATTACAGCAGGATGAAATCTCACATGGAAATTACATGGTTGTTGGCAATTTGATAGAAAAAGAAGCTGGAAGATTAGCTCACATTGTTGATAGAGGTAATAAAGAGCTACATAAACTTCTTACCTACTTAATCAGGGAGATACTTCGAAATACGCCAGAGCATGCCGGTACTAATAATATGTGGGTTTGTGGACAGTATTGGCCATCCTTTGAATTAGCAGAGATTGCAATAGCAGATGAAGGTATAGGCATTTACAATAGTATTACACAGAATCATGCTCACGAAGAGTATATTACTGATAATGAGAAAGCTCTTCAATGGGCATTAAAAGCTGGTATTTCAGAAGCATTTATACCGTCAAGGAAGCAAAAAAGTAGCGATGAATGGGCAAATTCAGGATTCGGCCTTTATATGGTCAATGAAATCTGTAAGCATCTAAATGGAAGCTTCTGTATTATTAGTTATGGAAATTATATGTTAATTGATAATCATGGAATAAAATACGGAGAGACCAACTTTAAAGGAACCGCAATAAGAATGAGAGTGCCATCTAAAAAGATATCAAATGCCCAGACAATTATTTCTCAAATTGCTACACAAGGCGAATTAGAAGCAAAAACAATTAGAAATGCCTTTAAAAACGCATCTATGCCTTCTAAAGGACTTATGTCAGAATTAAACATCGAATAAAGCTTGAATGCTAGTTAAAAGGAAATGACCACACCGAGCAATCTATCCTCTAGTGTGGTCATTATTTTTTTAGTTCCGTTGGAAGGATTCACATAGAATTAATCGTTGTTTTCGTTAATCCAAAAAAGAGAAAACGATCGAGCTGAATATCACCATAGAAAATTTAATGTTTCTTATGAGCGACGCTTCGAACAAGAAAATCTTCACTTCATTTTCCTACACAGAAGATTTTCGAAGTGAGGCTGAGCGAATGAGATCATTAAACTGCAAAGATGTATTATTTGTATTGCTGTTGTACGCACATTTTGATATAATAATATTATAAAAATATCGGAAAGGCGGTGCTTTATATGGCAGCAAAATCAGCAAATCTTTATGCTCGTATTGAACCGGAGGTAAAAGAAAAGGCAGAAAGTATTTTATCAGCACTTGGTATTCCTGCATCCAGTGCTATTAATATGTTTTATAAACAGATAATTCTTCAGAGAGGACTTCCTTTTGAAGTTAAAATTCCATCTTCTCGTCCTGTAGATATGTCCTTTTTATCAGAAACAGAACTGAACGAAGAGCTTGAAAAAGGATATGCGGATATCAAAGCAGGAAGAGCAAGAGAAGCAAGCGCAGTTTTTGAAGACATCCGTAAAGATTATAACCTATGATTTATAAAATCAAAATTACTGACCAAGCTGATAATGATATTCGTAATATATATGAATATATTGCCTACGAATTGCAGTCACCTGAGAATGCCAAGGGTCAGCTGAGAAGAATTGAAAAGTGTATTATGAGTCTTTACGATATGCCAGAACGCCATCGTTTTTATGATAGCGAACCGTGGAAAAGTCGTGGACTTCATATTGTTCCGGTAGATAATTATTGCATTCTATATATTGTAGATAATAATGATACAACAGTTTACATCATGCGAGTGATGTATTTAGGTCGTGATATTGATGTTCAACTTAACAAATACACGAAATACGAAAAGTAGAGCAAATTGGAATTTGTGAGGTTGATGTAATGATTAGAAATTGCATTAACCTCACAAATTTCTTGTTTCATTCTTAACTTTTTTCTATACACATATTCCCGCACCATAAAAGATACGTCAGTCCAATCGAAAGCTGTCATTATATAATTAATCAAATTAAAAAGGCTAAGAACATCTCTGCTCTTAGCCTTTTAACTTGCCACCTAAAGACTGTCTAATTTAGTTTTCTAAAATTTCTAATTCAACGAGCCTTTTGTGAGCCCTTGAGTTATTAAAGAATTGAAAATCCTAATTCTTTTGAATCTTTGCAGAACGTCTTCACTGTATCTAGTGAGTATTCGTTCAAATCTTTTCCCATCAATGAAAGTTTCTTGATGATTGCAGGAGTACATGTGATGATGTCTACTCCCAATTCATTTGCTTGGTAAATGTTGAACACTTCTCTTGGAGATGCCCACAACAATTCGCAACCTTTTTTAGTTTTGCAAATTTCCAATGATTCTTTCATGATTGGCATTGGATCAACTCCTGTGTCTGCAATTCTTCCGGCAAATACTGAAACGATGCTTGGAACATTGTCAGTCAAGTTGTCTACTACTTCTTTTACTTGATCTACTGTGAAGATTGCTGTTACGTTAAGTTTGATTCCTTTTGAGCTAAGTTTTTTCAATAATGGAGCAGTTGATGTTCCATTGCTTGTAGTTACTGGAATTTTAACGTAAACATTGTCTCCCAATGATGAGATTTTGTCTGCTTCTTTTTCCATAGTTTCCAAATCATCAGAAAATACTTCAAATGATACTGGATATTCTGTAATTTCAGCTAGAACTTTCTTGGCAAATTCAACGTAATCAGTGATTCCAGCTTTTTTCATTAATGATGGATTAGTTGTGAATCCTGTTACTTTTTTTGATGCCAATGATTCTAGCATATCTTCTAATACTGCACCGTCTGAGTAAATTTTTGTATTAATTTTATTCATTTATACCTCTTTCTCGTCTAGTTCAAATTATTCTTCGTTGTTGATTGCTGTGTTTTTCTTGGTGATAATTGAAGGAGCGATTAAAACTACTGCCAAAATAGCGATAATAATATAAACTCCGACACTACCCATAGCGTTTCCGATTTTTCCTAATAAAATTCCCAAAACTCCGAAGTCAAAATCTCCGAATGTTGTATTATTGAATCCTAATTGTCCCAAAACTGGAAGCAAGAATGCTGGTAGGAATGCTAAGAATAATCCGTTGATGAATGAACCAACCATTGCTCCTCTTCTACCACCAGTTGCATTACCGTAAATACCAGCAGTTGCACCACAGAAGAAGTGAGGAACAAGTCCAGGGATAATCAATACTCCACCGACAGCTCCCAAAATAAACATACCGATTAATCCGCCGACAAAACTACATGCAAATCCCAAGATAACTGCTGTTGGTGCGTATGGGAAAAATACTGCACAGTCAACTGCAGGAACAGAATTTGGAATTAATTTCGTAGCGATACCTTCGAATGCAGGAATTAAATCTGCCAAAATCATTCTAACGCCGGCATATACTACTGCTACACCAACTGAGAAGTTCAATGCAGAAATAATTGCAAACAAGTATGGGTTTTGACCGTTAGCCATTTTGCCAACGAAATCTGGACCAGCTTTGATGCTTGCTATCAAATAGAACACAATCATTGTCAATGCTGTTGAAATTGTTGTATTTCTCAAGAAACTCCATTTTTCTGGAATTTCGATGTCTTCAGTTGATTTGGAACCTTTTCCAACTAATGAACCGATAAACGCTGACATATAATATCCCAATGAACCAAAGTGACCCATTGCGATTTCATCACCGTCAGTAGCTTTCAATGTGTATTTTTGTCCGATTGCTGGAGAGATAGCACTCCAAGCTCCCAATATAAATCCACCAGCTACTACCAATGCAACTCCTTTAAATCCGATTGCACCTAAAGTTGCTGACAATAGACATGCCATGAAGAAACTGTGGTGACCAGTTAAGAAAATATATTTGTATCTTGTAAATCTTGCTATTATTAAGTTAAAAATAAGTCCTACTAACAAAATTGACATTGTTTCTACGCCCAAAACTTTTTGCGCAACAGATGTGATAGCTTCGTTATTAGGAACAACACCAGTGATGTTGAATCCGTGTTGAATCATTTGACTCAATGGATCCAAGTTAGTTACGATAACATTTGCACCTGCAGCCAACATTAAATATCCTAAAATCGGACCTAATGTACCAGTCATTACCTTGTGAGCTGGTTTTCTAAGAGCGATAAGACCTACCATCGCGATAAGACCCATCAAAAACGCAGGTTCAGATAAAATATCCTTTATTACGTTTAAAAATCCCATAAATTCCTCCTAAATTTTTTAATTTTTATTTGAATTCTTCTAATACTGGAACCAAATCTTCTTCGATTTTCTTTCTGTTAGTGTAGCTTTTTACAATGGCTACTTTTTGATCATCTGAAAAAATTGATTTGAATTCCTTAACAGTTACGAAAAGATCAGCGCCTTTTCCTACAGCTGCGTTAGAATCACAAGATTCAACGTTCGCTTCAATTCCCATTTCCTTGCAAATAGCTTCCACCTTCATTTTCAAAAGAAGACTACTTCCAATTCCATTACCACATACAGTAACAATATTAATCATCATTTCCCTCCTCTAATTTTTTGTTAATAATATCCAACATTTCGTCTTCAGATTTTGCATTTATAAGCTCATCTGTAATTTCATCTGAATCCAAAAGCACTGCCAATTGTTGAAGTGCCACAATGTGTGATGAAGAATCCACCGCTGCCAAGCAGAATAAAATTCTTACCCAGTTGTCCTCATCCTCTTCTTCATTTCTAAAATTCACAGGCTCGTTAAGTTTGGTCAAACCAATCGCCATTTTATTTACATTACCGTTTGGACGTGCGTGAGGAACCGCAATGTTCGGAGCAAGCACAATGTAAGGGCCCGCAGCCTCAACGCTTTTTATCATGTCTTCTACATATTGTTCGTTAATGTAATCATTCTCCAACAAACTTTTTGCTGCAATTCTTATTGCATCCTTCCAATCATTTGCATGATCTTCAATTCTTATCAATTCTTTTTTTATTAAATCGCTCAAATTATCACCTCTTTACAAAAAATAATGGTTAACAAAAGTATTGTTAACCTTATTTTACCATATATTCACAATCTTATATATATCTACTTCAAAAAATTATACCAATTTAAAGGATTAAACTACCAATTAAAATTATTACCGGCAAAGTCACCACCGAAAATATTGTCGACAAACACAAAGCCCTTGACGGAAAATCCGTAGATTTATTAAACATCAAACAGAAAAGCACACTTACTCCTGCAATCGGAGCTGATGCCATCGCCAACGTTGCAATCTTTGCATCTGTATTCATCGGAATAACAAACAAAATCGCAATATAAATCAACGGAAACAAAATATTTCTGATAAAAGAAACTTCCCACGCCATCTTGTCTTTGTGAAAAGGCTCTGTAATACTCACGAAATTTGCACCGATAATTATCATGCTAAGAGGAGTATTCATACTAGCCAAATAATAAACAGGTTTGGTCACAACATTCGGCATTTTATAAATAACTCCGAAGAAAAACAAAATAAATCCCAAAACAGACGAAATAATACATGGATTCTTCACAACTTTGTTCCATTGAATCTTGCCATTTCCAGTCATCTCGTACAAACCAATTCCATGACTCCACAACAATATATTGAACACTGCCAAATAAGGAATAGCGAAAAAAGTTCCATCCGCACCAAGCAACGCTTCAATCAAAGGAATTCCCATGAAACCACAATTGCTGTAAACCGATGCGAATTTGTATGTACTTATGTTTTCGTTCTTCGAAAATCTATCAAACTTGAACAAAAAATGAGAAATCAAAATAGATGAACCCATCAAAACCACCGCAGCGAAGGCAGTCATTGCAAAATTGTTCAAAAGCACTGGCGTAACGGGTCTATTAAACGCGTTTATAATAACGCTTGATCCCACAACATACATTACAAACCCAGTCATTTCTCTGATAGTTTCTCTACTGAAAAACCCCGTTTTCGCAAAAATATAGCCCATCGCCATGAACACAAACATAATCAAAATCTGCTGCAACGTAACTAAAAAAATAAAAACCACTCCCTATATGACCTGAACCCGTAAACACGGAATAATTTAATAATCTTTTAAGCGGAATGTAATCT
>OGSE01000266.1_pt1 | contig 19387 bp, 17 predicted proteins | sample 1573791 | NCBI WGS metagenome assembly OGSE01 (sample SAMN03295813, study PRJEB24534) | human gut metagenome | isolation source: fecal sample 3 from infant 2 | host: Homo sapiens | place: USA: Pittsburgh, PA | collected 2014-07
GTATAGGTCTTGATGTGGACTTGGCAGGAGTAATTCCGACACCAGGAGTTGCTTACCTTACAAGGACTGGGGACTACCTATGTGGAGTTTCTATTTCCGCATCTCACAACCCTTATGAACACAATGGAATTAAATTTTTCTCTTCAGAAGGCTTAAAGCTAGACGATGAAGTAGAAGATGAAATAGAAGAAAAAATTCTTACAACTACAAAAATATACAAGGACGTGACAGGAGAAGAAATTGGAAGACTAAATAGGTCCCCTGAATTTACCCAAAAGTATTTGGACTACTTAAAGAATTTAGTTGATCTTGACTTCTCAGACTTTGAAGTTGCAGTAGATGCAGGTAACGGTGCCCAATCTCACATAGCTGAAGAAGTTCTAAAGTCCTATGGTGCTAAGGTAAAAATTATTAACAATGAACCTAACGGAATGAATATAAATGACGCTTGTGGTTCAACAAATCCAAATCTAATTCAAGAGCTTGTAAAAAAAGAGGGAGCCGACATTGGTATGTCCTTTGATGGAGATGCCGATAGGATTATTGCAGTTGATGAAGAAGGAAATATTGTAGATGGTGACCACATACTTGCCATAGTTGCCACTTACTTAAAGGAAGATGGCAGACTCAAAAACAATGCAGCAGTGGGAACTATTATGTCCAACATGGGTCTAAAGAAGTATCTTGAAAAAATTGATGTGGACTTTATTGAAACTAAGGTTGGAGATAGGTACATCCTAGAAAAGATGCTTTCAGATGATTATGTAATTGGAGCAGAACAATCTGGCCACGTAATCTTTCTTGACCACAACACAACTGGTGATGGACTTGCAACAGGCATCCACCTCTTAGAAATTATGAAGAAGACTGGAAAAAAACTATCTGAACTAAATAAACTAATGAGGAATTATCCACAAGTTTTAAAAAATGCAAGAGTTCGTGAAGACTTGAAAAATAAATACCAAGACTTTCCAGAAATCATGGATGCTATAAGAGAAGTTGAAGAAAACTACCACGGATCTGGTAGGGTTGTAATAAGACCATCAGGCACAGAAGCCCTTGTTCGTGTAATGATTGAAGGAGAAGACCAAGATAAACTTTCAAGTGATGCTGAAAAACTAGTAAAGCTTATTGAAGATAAATTAAATTAGGAGCAAGCAATGTACAAGATTATATCAGACACAAGTTGTGACTTAAGAAAAGATGAAATAAGGGATTTGGGGATAGAATATGTTCCCTTTAAGATTTCTATCGATGGAAAAGATTACACAGACGATGAAAATTTAAACTTAGATGAATTCTTAGAAGTCATGAAAAAAACAGAAAATCCAATTCACACAGCCTGTCCATCTCCTTATGATTATTTTAAAATAATTGAGGAAAATAAGGACAAGGATATTTATATTTTGACAATTGGATCAAAACTTTCTGGCTCTTATAACTCTGCTAAGGTAGCAGAAGCTGAAGCAAGAGAAAAGTTTGAGGGAATAAATATTCATGTAATTGACACTAAGGCTGCATCAGCAGGCACAACAAGAATAGTCCTAAAGTTACTTGACCTTGTTAAGGAAAAAGACTTTGATGAAGTTGTAGAAGAAATTGAAAAGGAAACAGACCTTGAGACAACTATGTTTGTCCTAGAGTCTATGAAGAACCTAATCAAAAATGGAAGAATAAAAAAGACAACAGGCCTTATTGCTAATGTTTTAAATATTAGACCAATTATGATTTCTGATGATGGAGAAATTGAACTCTATGAAGTCAACCGTGGAATGAAAAAGTCTCTCGATAAAATGGTTAAGGCAATAGAAAGCAAGTGCAAGAGAGAAAAGCCTGACCTTATTACAATTTCTTATGTGGAAGATAAGGACAGGGCAGAGAAGCTAAAGGAAAGAATTGAAGAACTCTATAAAGATGCAAGGGTCCACCTTAGACATACCAATGGTCTATCCTCTGGATATGCTGACATTGGAGGAATCGTCATAGCTTTTTAAGTAGGAGATAGCTTTTTGAGGTGAAGAATGAGAAAAGATAGGGAAAATAATTTTCAAGACAAGATAAACGACGCCTTCAAAGATGAAAACTTTAAAGAAATTGGAGAAATAATTGGCGAAGGAATAGACACTGCTATTGATGTGACAAAAAGATCTATAAGTAGCTTTGTGAATAAAAATAAGAGAAAATTACCATATAGTATTCAAAATGATGACAGAATAATAAATCAAAATCCAAAGACTGTAAACAGGGTAAAAACATGGGGATTTGTCGCAAAAGTTTCAATTGTGGGTCATCTTATTGCTTTGTTTGGTTTTCTCATGGATATGTTTGATACTTATGGATCAATAAGAGAAGATTTGCCAGCCTTAATTTTTTGGGTAATTCCTGCCCTTGTTATTTCTTTTTATGCAAACTACAGAATAAAAAAGATCAAGGACCAAATTATTAGATTTAGAAAATACAATCGTGAAATTGGAAACAACACTGTAATACCAACAGCAGACCTTGCAGCGATAACTGCTAAGCCTCTTGATTTTACAATAAATGATCTTTTGAATATGATAGAAAAAGATTATTACAGGCAGGCAAGGATTGTTGAAGAGGGAAAATTATTTATTTTAGATTCAAAAACTTATAAACTTTATAAAGAAGAAGCCCTAAGAGATCCTTATGAAAAGATGGAGGAACTTGAAAATCAAGAAAATAGTGAGAGGGCAGAAGAACTTCTTCTAAGAGCGAGGTCCTATGTGACTGAACTTACACAAATTGAAGGAAAAATCTCATCTCCAATGGATGAAAAAATTAGGGAACTTTTGAAAATAATTGGAAAGATTTTTGAACTCTTAAAAGAAAATCCCGGTACAGCTGGAGACTTAAACAAGGCAATAAATTATTATCTGCCAACAACAGTGAAGCTTTCAAACTCTTACTTAGAGATGAAGGAGAAACCAACAGAATCTGTTAAATCATCTCTAAAGGATATTGAAGCTACAATGGATATTGTAATAGATGCCTTTATGAAAATTCTTGACAATATTTACCAAGAAAAAATTATGGATTTATCATCAGATATGAGTGTATTAAAATCCATGCTAAAGCAAGAGGGACTTTTAGATAAGGATGAATTTAAAATCGGGAGGTAAAAAGTGGATAGAGAAATAAAATTATCACTATCAGGTGACTTTGATGAAATTCAAGAAGATGAAAAAAACATCTTGAAAGAAGTTGAAGCTGATAAGGAAATTAGACTAAGCCCAGAAGAAGAAAAACAAGTAAATGATTTTGCCAAAGAAATCGATATAACAAATTCAAACATTGTCCTTCAATATGGAGTTGGAGCCCAAAGAAAGATTTCAAATTTTTCTGAGAAGACCCTAGAGTCTGTTAAGACCAAGGACCTTGGAGAAGTTGGCGATCTCTTATCTGGAGTTGTAAATGAACTCAAGTCCTTTGACCTTGATGAGGAAGACAACAAGTTACTTGGATTTTTTAAAAAGCAAGCCAACAAGATGACTTCAATTAAGACCAAGTACGACTCAGCAGAAAAAAATGTAAACAACATTATAAAGACTCTTGAGGACCACCAAGTTACCCTTATGAAGGACATTGCTATGCTTGACCAAATGTATGACTTAAATGAGTCCTATTACAAGGAACTTAGTATGTACATACTTGCTGGTAACAAGAAACTTGAAGAGGCAAAAAATATTGAGCTACCAAGGCTAAAGGAAAGGGCAGAAGAAACTAACCTTCCAGTAGATGCACAGCGTGCCAATGATTATGTAAATATGATTTCAAGATTTGAAAAGAAACTTCACGACCTAGACCTTACTAGGATGGTTTCTATTCAAATGGCACCACAAATTAGGATGGTCCAATCTTCTAACACAGTTATGGTTGAAAAAATTCAATCTACAATTGTGAACACCATCCCTCTTTGGAAGTCTCAAATGGTAATTGCCCTTGGAGCAAATCATTCTAAGGAAGCAGCCAAGGCGACAAAAGAAGTGACTGACTTAACTAACCAACTCTTGAAGAAAAACGCAGAAACTTTAAAACAAACTACTGTTGAAACTGCAAAATTATCTGAGAGGGGAATAGTTGACATGGAAACAATTAGGCACACAAATGATCAACTTATCTCAGCTTTAAACGAAGTGCGTGATATTCAAATTGAAGGTCACAAGAGACGAGAAGAAGCTTCACAAGAGCTTAGAAGGATAGAAGAAAATTTGAAGTCATCTTTAGTCGAAATTGCAAATAAATAAGTTTAAAAGTTAATAAGATGATAAGAGCCGAGAGAAATCTCGGTTTTTTTATTTGTGAAAATTTTTTTGTAGAGGCTCATAAGTTATTAGGACTTAATAAAAAATTATTACTAAGTAGAAGAATTAAATATAAGCAAAATAAAAAAGCTCCCAATGTTTTTTAAAACATAGGGAGCTTATGAGCTAATTAACAAACAACTTATCTAAAAGTAATCTTTCCATCTTCAATGGAATCGATAATTGCAAGAGAGAGAAGGTCATAACCCATATCTCTAATAATCTTGCCACCATCTTGGAAGCCTTTTTCAATAGCAATAGAGACACCAGATATTGTAGCGCCTGCTTGCTTTGAAACATCGATTAGACCCTTTAGGGCATTTCCTTCTGCTAGGAAGTCGTCGATTATAAGTAAGTTGTCCTCAGGAGATAAAAATCTCTTGGAAACTGTGATAGTATAATTTTTCTTTGTAGTGTAGGACTCAACCTTTGACTCGTAAACATCGTCGCCAATGTTTAAAGTTTTTTGCTTCTTGCAAAAGACCACCATGGCATCGTCAAAGTGTTTTGAAGCAACAGTTGCTAGGGCAATCCCACTTGCTTCAATAGTAAGTATCTTGTTTATTTTTTTGTCCTTAAAATATACTGCCATCTCTTCAGCAAGCTTGTCCAAGAACTTTATGTCAAGTTGGTGATTTAAAAATGAATCTACCTTAACAATATTTCCATCTAAAATTCTACCGTCATTTATAATTCTTTCTTCTATAATTTCATTTTACACCTCTAGAATATTTTAAGGCATAAGGAAGAAGTTAGCAAGTTGAGGGCAAGTTTTTATAAAAAAAATTAAAAATTTTAAGTTTTTTGATAGACCTTTATTAAGTAGCTAAGATATTGTTGCAATTTTTACTTATTATAAAATTAATATTTTCTACAAAAAATATTAAAACACAGAGGTTAAAAAATTTTATATATTAAAGATGAGAAAATTTTTGTAATATATGTCATTATAAATTATTTGTGATATCATAAAACAAGGTGATAAAATGATTTTAGAGGCATTGATTCTTGCCCTTATAAGTATGATTTTTATTAGGGACAAGGACTTTAATAATTTAATAAATTTTAAATTCAAAAGAGTTTATCTTGCCATTTTTGGAATAGTTTTAATGATGCTAATAAACTTTATAACGGGAAGAGATTTTGGAGGTCTCACTGAATTCTATGTAAAAAACTTTAAAGTCTTTCACATACTTTCTCTTTTACTCATTAGTCTTTCATTTTTTTCAAATTATGAGAACAAGGGACTTTTGATTTGTGGACTTGGAACTTTTTTAAATGCCCTTCCAGTAATGGCAAATGGAAAGATGCCAGTCTCACCAAGTGCCCTAATGAAAATAGGCAACGAGAGAATTATAAAAATTATTTACATGGGCGGAAGCCTAAGTCATGGAGTTTTTGACAATCCAAAACTTTATTTTTTGTCGGACTTCATATACTTAAAAAGATTTATTGGGCCTTCTAAGGTCATCAGCCTTGGAGATATTTTAATTGCCCTTGGTTTATATTTTGCACTTATGATTATTGTTAGAAAGAGAGGTGCTTAGGATGGAAAAATTTAGTAACTTATTAAATGTTATAGATTTAAGAGACGTGGTAGACATATTAATTGTTACCCTCCTAATCTATTACGTTTTAAAGTTAATTAGAAACACCAGAGCAGAACAAGTTTTTAAGGGGATTCTATTTATCCTCCTTTTTATAAAAATTTCACAATTTTTCCAACTTTATACAGTTAACTGGATCTTTACCAGGTTTATCAATGATGGTATTGTTGCCATTATTGTCTTGTTCCAACCAGAAATCAGAAGAGGTCTTCAATATCTTGGACTTACTTCAAACATAAAAAATAGTTTTAGTCAAAACAAGGACAATGTGCCAGAGACTGTAGAAGAAATTACATCTGCTGTTGCATCTCTTGCTAGACAAAAGATTGGTGCCCTTATAATTATTGAAAACGAAGTTGGACTTACAGAAGTTATAGAAACCGGAACTGAGATAAAGGGAAAGGTCAGCAGCGGACTTCTTATAAATATTTTTATTCCAAACACCCCTCTACACGATGGAGCAGTTATTATTAAGGGATCACAAATCAAGGCCGCAGCATGTTTCTTACCATTATCTGACAACCAAAAGATTTCCAAGGAATTGGGAACAAGACACAGGGCAGGGATTGGAATTTCTGAAAAATCTGACTGCCTATCTATTATGGTTTCTGAAGAAAATGGAACAATTTCAACAGCTGAAAATGGAGTTCTCTCAAGATACTTGGATATAGAAACCCTTGAAGCAAAACTTCTAGAAATTTACAGTCCAGACTACAAAGCGAAAACTTTTTTCTCAAAGCGTGGTGAAAAAAATGAAGAAAATAAATTTTAGAAATGACAGAAGCTTGATGTTAAAAGTTATGTCCTTGATTTTTGCAATTATCCTTTGGTCCTATGTAAAGGGAGAGGCAAATTTTTTAAGCACTTCAAACTTTAAAAACATCGAGGTTACCTATGATGGACTTAGTCAGCTAAAAGAAAAAAACTTAACAATTATCTCTCCTAAGGAGTCAACTGTAGATGTTAAGCTCCAAGGTTACAATTCTTATATGAGAAATGTAACAAGAGACGGGATTGTTGCCAAGGTTGATGTCAGCAAGTTAACTGAGGGAGAACATTCAGTCCCTATAAATGTTTCCTATATTGATCTTGGGATTTCTGTTACCAATACAACACCAAGGAGGATTCCCTTTAAAATTGACAAGGTCCTAGAGGAAAAGGCTGAGGCCAACATTGTATTCTTAAACAAGTTGGAAAAGGGACTTACTCTTGGAGACTTAAATAAAAAAGTAAATGTTGTTGTCAAGGGACCTTCAACTTATGTAAATAAAATTAATAAGATTGATGCCTATATTGACCTTTCAGAAATAACAGAAACAACAAGTATTCAGGCAGAGATTTATGCCTATGATGATGCTGGAAAAATAATTAAGGAAGTAGAAATAAGTCCTGCTACTATAAAAGTTGACATTCCAATTCTAAAAAGTAAAACTGTGCCAATTAAATTAAAATTTAATGAAAATACTAGTAAAAATATTGTGACAAGTGACTTTTCAATTGAGCCATCTTCTGTTACAATTAGAGGAAATTCTGATGTAATTGATTCTATTGACTTTATAGAAACTAGACCAATTAATTTGCATAATTTTAAAGCTGGAAATGATTTAGTAAAATTGAAGTTGCCAGATAAGGTTACATTGGTTGACGAGAATATTGACTTCAGATTGAAGCAAGCAGTAAGAGAAGATTAATGTGTATTAATAATCAGGAGGGAATATGGAATTTTTTGGAGAAGGACTAACATTTGACGATATTTTACTTGTGCCAGCAAAATCAGAAATTTTGCCTAACGAAGTTGATTTATCTACAAACTTAACGGAAAAGATCAAGCTAAACATTCCTCTTATGTCAGCAGGCATGGACACTGTTACAGAACACAAGATGTCAATTGCCATGGCAAGAGAAGGTGGAATTGGTATCATCCATAAGAATATGTCAATTGAAGAACAAGCCTTAGAAGTAGACAAGGTAAAAAGATCTGAACACGGAGTTATAACTGATCCCTTTTCACTAACTAAGGATCATTCTATTGCAGATGCTTCTGAACTTATGGAAAGATACAGGATATCTGGTGTGCCTGTAGTTACAGAAAAGGGTGTCTTAGAAGGAATTATTACAAACAGGGACATAAGATTTGAAACTGATCTTTCTAAGAGAATTAGCGATGTAATGACTTCAGAAAAACTTATTACTGGAGATCCTGATATTAATTTAGACCAAGCTCTAAACATCCTAAAGAAATATAAGATTGAAAAGCTTCCTCTAGTTGATAAGGACAATGTATTAAAAGGACTTATCACAATTAAGGATATTGAAAAACACGAACAATATCCAAACTCAGCAAGAGATAAATCAGGAAGACTTTTAGCTGGAGCTGCTGTTGGAGCAACTAAGGACGTTTTAGATAGAATCGAAGCCCTTGTTAAGGCTAAGGCTGACGTTGTTGTTATTGATACAGCTCACGGTCAATCTAAAAACGTATTAAACACTATAAAGAAAATAAAGGATGCCTACCCAGACCTACAACTTATTGCAGGTAACGTAGCAACTTATGAATGAACAGAAGACCTAATTAAGGCTGGTGCTGACTGTGTTAAGATTGGTATTGGACCTGGTTCAATTTGTACAACAAGAGTTGTAACTGGTATTGGTGTTCCACAAATTACTGCTATCATGGAAGCTTATAGGGCTGCTAAAAAATATGGCATTCCAATAATTGCCGATGGTGGTATTAAGTTCTCTGGTGATGTTGCCAAGGCCCTTGCAGCTGGTGGTAATGTTGTTATGATGGGTTCACTTTTCGCAGGAACTGATGAATCTCCAGGAGAAGAAATCTTCGTTGAAGGAAGAAGATTCAAAGCCTATAGAGGTATGGGTTCTCTTGGTGCCATGAGTGCTGGTTCATCTGATAGGTACTTCCAATCAGGTACAACTAAGTACGTTCCTGAAGGAGTTGAAGGTAGGGTTCCTTACAAGGGACTTGTTGGCGATATTGTATTCCAACTTGTTGGTGGAGTTAAGTCTGCCATGGGTTATATGGGTGCAAAGGACCTTGAAACTCTTAGGGCAACTGCTAAGTATGTTAAGATTACACAGGCTTCACTTACAGAATCTCACCCACACAATATTACAATTACAAGAGAAGCTCCTAACTATTATTAAGACATTAATAAATCCACTTCAATTGAATTTGGAGTGGATTTTCTTTATAATTACATGTATAGAGGTGATATTTTGAAAACAAAAGTCTTGCTCGTTGAAGACGAAGAATCAATAAGAAAATTTGTTAAAATAAATCTTGAAAGAGAAGGCTACACAATTTTTGAAGCAGGCAGTGGAGAAGAGGGAATCGAAATTGCTAGACGCGAGCTTCCAGATATTGTAGTCCTTGATATTATGTTGCCAGGCATTGATGGTTTTGAAGTCTGCAAGACCTTGAGGGGAGAGTTCCCCAGCCTTGGTATCATTATGCTAACTGCAAAGGCAGAAGACTATGACAAGATCATGGGTCTTCAATATGGGACTGATGATTATTTGACTAAGCCCTTTAATCCAACTGAGCTTACCCTAAGGATAAAATCCATTGAGAGAAGGCTTGAGATTGGGGAAGAAAATGAAAGCAACTTAATCACAGATCCACCTTTTAAAATAGATTCTTATTCAAGAAAGTTTTACAAGGACGATGTGGAATTAGAACTAACTCCTACAGAATATCAAATTATAAAAATATTTATGACTAACCCTGGCAAGGCCATGACTAGAAATGAAATTTTAAAACTAGTTTGGGGCGATGACTTCTTGGGAGACTCAAAAATTGTTGATGTAAACATAAGAAGACTTAGGTCAAAAATTGAAACTAATCCAGCAAAACCAGATTACATTGAAACTGTTTGGGGAACTGGCTACAGATGGAAGTAGGTTTATAATTGAAAAATAAAATTGGGAAAAGACTTGTTAGAAGTTTTTTAATAATAATTTTAATTACAATTTCAATTATAGATATATTCTTGCTTTTTGCCTTTAGCTCTTACTACTACAACAACATCTCCAAGGAATTGATCCAGAGAATGGAGGTCTCCCTTGAGATATATAGGAGGGACTACTCAGACAAGTCCATTGAAGATTTGATTTATGAAGATAGCGACATCTTCTTGTCTAACACCAATGCAGAGGTTCAAATTCTTGACAAGGACAAGAACCTCCTATCAGATTCTATTGGAAGGCTTGCTTCAAACCCCATAGAAACTTCAGATGTCTTGGCAGCTGAAAGGGGAGAGATAAAAACTTGGAAGGGTGAAGAGTCACAAACTGGTGAATCCATTATGTCAGTTGCAGGTCCCATAAAGAACAATGAAGATGAAACAATTGGCTACTTAAGATTTATATCTTCTATGGAAGAAGTCAAGGCTGCAATTTTTAAAACCATTATAAGCTTACTTATCTTCACACTTTTTGTTGCCCTACTGACAACTACAGTTTCACTTTTAATTTCCAAGTCTATTGTAAGGCCAATACTTGAACTTACAGAAGTTGCCAAGACTATGTTAAAGGGCAACTATGAAGAGAAGGCCAAGGTCTTTGAAGATGACGAAATTGGCGAGCTTGCCAAGACCTTAAACGCCATGAGTGATGAAATTATAAATAAGGATAGGATCAAAAATGATTTTATATCTTCTATTTCTCACGAGCTTAGGACCCCTCTTACATCCATAAAGGGCTGGGCAGTTGTCCTCAAGGATGCCAAGGAGGACGAAAAGGACCTAATGGAAGATGGCTTAAACATAATAGAAAATGAAGCCGACAGACTTGCGAAGATGGTAGAGGAACTCTTAGACTTCTCAAGATATATATCTGGAAGGATTACTCTTGATAAGGAAATAATTGACATCTCTCAAACTTGTCTTGATATATCAAAACAGATGAGACCTCGTGCCAAGTCCAACAACATTGAACTTATAACAGACCTTCCAAAGGAATCAATCCTTATTAATGCTGATGAAAATAGGATTAAGCAGCTACTAATAAATCTTTTGGATAATGCCATTAAGTTTACTTCAGACAAGGGCTGGGTTAAGTTCCAAATGCTTAAGGAAGATGACAAGGTTCAAATTATGATTTCAGACAACGGAATGGGAATGACCAAGGAAGAACTTGCTCATGTAAAGGAAAAATTCTACAAGGGCAAGCACTCCAAGAGTCACAGTGGCATTGGTTTATCCATAAGTGATGAAATAACTAAGCTCCATCAAGGAAGCCTTGAAATCTTCTCGGAAGAAAATATTGGAACTACAGTAAAGGTTAGCTTGCCTATAGAAGTTGATAAAGAAGTGGGTGAAAACAATGATTAAAAAAATAATTTTTTACCTTTCATTAATTTCTCTAGTATTTTTAACTGGTTGTTCCTTTTTGACTAGTCAGGGGACAAATGTTGAGAGACCAGAAATGGGTCAAGCACCTATTTATGGCAAGTGGACAATAACTAAATTTATTTCCAACAAGAAGGTCAACCAAGACAATTTCAGGTTTAAGGACATAATTGGAGAAGACCTATACTTTAGTAATAATTCTGTCCTTCTTGCCAATGACTACATCAAGGACGCTTCTTACAAGACTAAGTATGTTAAACTTTCCAACTATTTGTATGAAAAGTTTAACCTGGACTACAAGAACTTAGGCATAGAAGACTCTGATGTTTTCACAACTTATGTATTTGATTCCAATTCCAACTCGTCCCTATACTATGAAGTCATAAAGACTAGTGAGAACACAGCTCTCTTGTTTGACAACGGAATTACCCTTGAGATTAAACTTGTAGACGACAAGATTAAAAATGAAGATTTAAATTCCACTATCTTAGCAAGGAAGGATGAAGTCTTGGCAAAGAGCAACTTGTTTGACTTAAATGGAGACAAGGGATTTTTAATTGGTTTTAAGACTAAGGTGGACTCAGACATTCCTTCTTGGAACTACAAGACTCTTTATCTAAAATTTTCTGACCTGAAATTGGAAAATGTCTACGAGATGAACAACATAATCTTGCCAAGAGATGATAGGTTTGTTGAAGTTAGCGTCCAAAGAGAATCAAAGGCTGAGGAAACAACAGATTGGTTAATCGCAAAAGAATATAAAACTTCAAAGCTTCTTAAGAAGGATCCAGAGATTCCAAAAATTGACTCAGAAGAGTTGAGAGATAACAATTCACTGAAGACAATAAACTTTATAACAAATAATTATATAAATGTTGAAAGTCTAGATAGGAATACCAATGTAAGAAGCCTTAGGATTTATAATCTTGATAACTTAGAAGACAAAAAGGCCCTAAGCTTTAAGGACTTTGTATCCGAGAAGGCCTTAGAGACAGAAGGTAAAAACATTGAAGCCCTTAAAGAAGATCCTTACAACATAGGTATCTATAGGGACAATGGTTTTTGGAAACTAAAGGGAAGAGTAAACTCAGGAGAGGGAAAGTATTCAGATTTTGATTTAAACCTAGTTCTTCCTTATGAAGTTAACAAGTATAACAAAATTAATATACCAATGGCACAAATTAAAAATTTCAAGTCATCAATCAAGGACGGATTTGTATCTCCTGACAATAATTTTTTAATAACATTGGAAAATAATTATCTAAGAATATATAATATAAGTGAAGGAAAAATTCTTCCTAACCCTATCTTTGAAAGGGAGATTGGAAAAGAAGCTTCCACAATTATGACTGAGTGGGCAACAGGCCGCTACGCAAATATTTGGCAAGATGAACTTTCATCTAATAAATGAGGTGTAAAATGAATAAAATCATGGAATTAGTAGGAGAAAATTCCACTTACTTGCTCCTAACTTTAGGTGCAATATTAATTGGAGTTGTTCTTACCTTTATAGTAAACTTTGCTGCAAGAGATTTAAAATTTATAAAATATTTACCAGGACTTGCCTTGGTATTTGTTGGAATAATTTCTCTTTTTATCGTGATCAACAAACTTTTTGATCCAAGCAGCTTAGACAATTTAATTATCTTTGTAGTTGGAGTTTCATCTGGACTAGTATCACTAATATTCGCTCTAATAATAGGCATAGCTACTTCAGATAAAAATCGATACAGGAGAAATCCTAGAAAAAGATAAAGATAAAAGCTCAAGATAAGAGGCACTTAGGTGCTTCTTTTTTCTTGAGCTTTTTTAGGAAGAATATGAAAAATATTAAATTTTTAATTTATATATACTAAGAGCTTGTCCCTTAAAGGGACCTAAGCTATGATTAAGTACAAATTAATAAGTGGAAATGTAGTCCTTCATGGATTCAAACTTTTTGTCCCCAATGCCAGGGACATTTTTTATGTCCTCGATAGAAGAGAAAGAATTATTAGCCCTGTAGTCAATAATTTTTTGAGCAGTCTTTTCTCCAACTCCAGGAATTTTTGTGAGCTCGCTTAAGTCTGCAGAGTTAATATTTATCTTTGAAGAAGTATCACTTGATGATGGGCTAGATGCAAGACTTGAAATATTACCTTGGATTTCGCCAACTTTTGGAATGTAAATTTTTTCCTCGTCGTGAAGTCTTGCTGCGAGGTTCACCCTGTCTAGGTCTGCATCATCACGTGCACCACCGGCAAGGTCAAGAGCATCAACAAGGCGCTTACTTGAGTCAAGCCTAAGTATGCCAGGCTTATTGACAGCGCCTGAGATGTGGACCATGATCTCTTCCTTTTCTTCAGGAGCTTTTTCTATTGCAAGTTCACTTGAAGATGACTCAAGAGATTTTTTATCACTATCTATTACTCCAGAAGTATTTATTTTTAAAAATTCTTTGGCATCCTCATCTTCATTATGCGAATCATTATACTGATAGCCAATGATTAAGAGCAAGGCCACTATTATTATGTAGGGAAGATTATCTTTTTTCAAAAATTTAAAATCCATTTACACCACTCATTTATTAATAATATTATATTTATAACATTGTAATACCCTAAACAGATAAATTTTACACAGTTTTCAAATGCTAAAATTTATGTTATAATTTATCCATCGAAACGATTTCAAAAAAATTAACATATTTAGGAGGAAAACAATGAAAGTTTATACAACAGATAAGGTAAGAAATCTTGCTCTCGTGGGACATTCTGGCTCCGGAAAGACTAACCTAACAGAGGCTATGTTATTCCAAAGTGGAGCAACAAAAAAACTTGGAAATGTTTCTAGCAAGAATACAATTTCTGACTTCTCAAAGGAAGAGAGAGAAAGAGGAACATCAATAGCTACATCAATTATTCCTGTTGAATGGAGAAATTATAAAGTAAACATAATAGATACTCCTGGATTTCTTGATTTTGTTGGAGAAGCTCACTCTGCCCTAAGAGCAAGTGAAGCTGCAATCATGGTTATAGATGCAACTAAGGGAATCGAAGTTGGAACAGAAAGAACTTGGAAATACACAGAAAAAATTGGACTTTCAAGAATTATATTTATAAATAAAATTGACGGAGAAAATGTAAACTTTAGAAAACTAATGGACGAGCTTGAAGCTGCCTTTGGAAAAAAAGTCATTCCTTTCTCTGTACCTATTGGCGAAGGAGAAAACTTTATTGGTGTAACTGATGTAATCTTCCAAAAGGGTTACAAGTATGTAAACTCTGCACCACAAGAAACTGAACTTAACCACGACCAAGTTAAGGCAACTGAAAGAATGTACGAAGAAATTGCAGAAGTAGTTGCAGGTTCTGACGAAGTTCTTATGGAAAAATATTTCTCTGGAGAAAAATTCACAAGAGAAGACCTTTTAAGAGGAGTTACAACAGCCCTACTTGAAGGTGACGCAGTTCCACTACTTGTTGGATCCGGTGAAAAGGGAATAGGTATTGATATTTTACTTAACACTATAGTTAACTACATGCCAGCACCAGACGATGATCGTGCCCACCTTGGATTTAGATATAAAGAAGGAGAAGAAAGAAAGGTTTCAGAAAAGGATCCTTTTGCAGCAGTTGTATTTAAAACTGTTTCTGATCCATTCCTAGGAAAGATTTCTATCTTCAAGGTAATTTCTGGTATCTTAACTAAAAACACAAGTCTATACAATGTAAATAATGACGAAACTGAAAAACTTGGTGGCCTTTTCGTAATGAGAGGTAAGGAACAAATAGAAGTTGATGAGATTTATGCAGGAGATATTGGGGCAACAACAAAACTTGCTGGAACTTTAACTGGTGATACACTTTGCGACAAAGACCACCTAGTTGAATACAAGAAATTAAAACACCCAACTCCAGTTTTATATTATGCAATTGAACCTAAGACTAAGGGAGACGAAGAAAAACTTACTCAATCTCTTAAGAAGATTAGGGACGAAGACCCAACATTCACTATTGAAAGAAACACTGAAACTAAGCAAATGACAATTGGTGGTCAAGGTAAGGTTCAACTTGACGTTATCCTTGAAAAATTAAAGAACACTTATGGAGTTGAAGTTGAAATTGTTCCATTTATAATTCCTTACAGAGAAACAATTAGAAAGACTGCAAGTGTTCAAGGTAAACACAAGAAACAATCTGGTGGAGCAGGTCAATACGGTGATGTTTGGATTAGATTTGAACCATCTGAAGCTGAATTTGAATTTGACGAAGAAGTTTTTGGTGGTGCAGTTCCTAAGAACTACTTCCCAGCAGTTGAAAAGGGAATCATTGAATCTAAGGAAAAGGGAGTTCTTGCAGGCTATCCTGTTACAAACTTCAAGGCTGTACTATATGATGGATCTTACCACGATGTAGACTCCAACGAAATGAGCTTTAAACTTGCTGCAAATCTTGCCTTCAAGAAGGGTATGCAAGAAGCAAGTCCAGTTCTTCTTGAACCAATTATGAAGGTTGAAGTTACAATCCCAGAAGCATATCTTGGAGATGTAATGGGAGACATGAACAAGAGACGTGGAAGAATTCTTGGTATGGACCAACAAAATGACGGTACTCAAGTTCTTATTGCTGAAGCTCCTCAAGCTGAATTATTCACTTACCTAATTGATCTTAGATCACTTACTCAAGGTAGGGGAACATTCAACATGGAATTTGTTAGATACGAAGAAGTTCCACAAAATATTGCAGATAAAATTATTGAAGAAAGACAAACTGACAAGTAAAATTTAAAAAGACTTTATTGTATCTGTTGGAGAGAAATCTCCAGCAGATATTTTTTGTGAAAAATAAAATCGCAAACAAGTGATATTTTTAATTTTGGGGCTATTAAGTAAGCTACAATAATTTCTAACGTCATAATCACTCATTAAGTTGGAAAAGTTTATGATCTTGTAATTATTTATTAAGTTATGGAAATTTATGACTTTGTGCTTATTGGTTAAGCAATAAAAGTTTATAAGCCTACACATATTTGCAAAGCTGTACTAATTTATAAGTCTGCCTTAACTCTTTACTTAGCCTTTAATTACAAGCTCGCATTTACTGGAAAAGTGATAGACTTTTGTGAACTTATAAAAAGATTCTAGCCTTTAAATTATTAATTCCTATTTCTTTAGGGTAAAGTAAGAGAAAGACCAAATACTTTACAAAAGTCCTAGTTTATATTAAACTAGAGATAGTAAAAGATAGTCAGTTTTTTATAATTTAAAAGACAAAGATAGTCAAAGGAATGGTTTTATGGCAAAATTATCCAATTCCATAGAAGAATTTTTAAATGAATTGATATTTGAATCTGGTGGAGTTGTTGAAATACAAAGATCAAAAATTTCAGACCAATTTAACTGCGCCCCTTCACAAATAAATTACGTTTTAACAACTAGGTTCACACCCTTTAAGGGTTACTATGTTGAATCAAGACGTGGCGGCGGCGGCTACATTAGAATTGTAAAAGTAAAACTAGAAGATGATGAAGAAAGGCTTGAGAGATTTTTGAACTTCATAGGCGACTCTATTACAAAAAATAATTCAGATGATTTACTAGAGGAACTTGTGAGACTAAAGAAGGTCACTAGAAGGGAAATGGAACTCATGAAGGTGAGCCTGTCTGACAGGTCTCTAAGTCAATGCGAAAATAGAAATGAACTGAGGGCAGACTTATTAAAGAATATGCTCCTCGTTATTTTCAGCTAGGAGGAAAGAAGATGTTGTGTGACAACTGCAAAGAAAGAGAATCAATAATTTCCTACACAAGGATAAATAATGATGAAGTAGAAGAGGTTCATCTCTGTCAAGTTTGTGCTGAAGAAAAATTTAAAAAGGAATTTCAGGGTTATCAAAATATAATTCCTCAACTGGAAAATGCCCTTAAAAATATTTTTAAATTCACTGCCAACTCCTACAAGGATGAGGAAGATGACATAAGGTGCGAATATTGTGGCAAGAGCTTTAGAGAACTTAAAAACACAGGAGTCCTTGGTTGTCCAAAATGTTATGACTCCTTTGGAAATGAAATTAAGTCTTATCTTAATGCCTTAAATATAAATTTGAAATACGGGGGAAAGATTCCCAAGAACTCAGAGTCCTATATTTACTATAATAGGAAGCTAGAGGACCTTAGGGAAAAGTTGGACCTTGCTGTCAGCCTAGAAGAATATGAAAAGGCTGCAGAAATAAGGGATGAGATAAAAACTTTAAAGGAAGATGCCAATGTCTAAAATTATTTTAGGAAATAAGGTAAAATTATATAGAAACATTGACGGCAAGAACTTTGTAAACACTATGTCAGAGGAAGAATTAAGAGAAAATTTAGAATTTCTTGACCCAATAATTAGAGAAATGGGTTATGAAAATCTTGATATAGAAAAGATGCCATCCCTCAAAAAGTTAAAACTCATTGAAGAGGGAAGACTTGGCAAGAGGTTTGCTGAAGAGAAAAATATTGGCATCTATCAAAAAGTTGATGAACCAGATATTCTGATTAACTCCAGTGAACACCTAGAACTTTCAAAGTTTTCTAGGACCCAGTCCCTTGATGAACTTTACAAGGAAATCTATGACTTGGAAGGAAGGCTTGAAGAAAATATAAATTTTGCCTTTAGTCCAGAGTATGGGTATTTAACTTCAAGGGTTTTTAATGCAGGAACTGGCTTTAAACCCATAGCCTTTTTATACCTGCCAGCCCTAAATTATTTTGGTATAAATGAAATTGCCAAGGGACTATCGAGGCTTGGTTACACCCTAGGTTCTTACAGGGATAGTTCTAAGAAGGCCCTTGCAAGTATTTACACCCTTTCCTTTGAGTCAACTTTGACAGAAGAGGAAGGATCTTATATAGAAAAATTAAAACTAATTAGCGAGGAAATCGCTGATGTTGAAAGAGAAAATAGAAAAAAACTTTATCTTGATAATATTATTAGCCTTGAGGACATGGTTAACAGGTCCTATGGCCTACTTGCCAATGCAAGGTTATTGTCGGAAGAAGAGATGATGCAGTCCATGAGCATGATTAACCTGGGGATTGAACTTTCAATCTTAAAGCCAAATAGGGAATTTGACTTTTACCAAGAAATTATGAAGTTAAGAAATGGACACTTACAAATTGAGAGAGGCTCAATCTTAGACCTTAAGTCAAGAGACATCCTAAGGGCTAACAAGTCGAGAGCTCTCATGAAGGAGGTTTTCAAATGAGTATGTTTGGAAAGTTTAGTGAAAAATCACAAAAAGCCATCCTCTTTGCTCAGCAAGAAGCAAGAGAACAGAGGCATTCATATATAGGGTCAGAACACATTCTTCTTGGAATTTTGCGAGAAGGAACAGATGCAGGAGCTCATATACTTTCAAAGCTTGGAATAGATTACAAGAAGGCCAAGGAAACTACTATGGACATAGTTAGCCAAGGCCAGGGTCCAGTTGTGTCAAGTATTGCTTACACTCCAAGGACTAAGAGGATTTTTGAACTTGCCTTTGAAGTGTCAAGAGAAATGGGCGAGAACACAGTGTCAACTGACCACCTTCTATTTGGTATCCTAAGAGAAGGCCAAGGAGTTGCAATCCTAGTTTTAAAAAGACTAGGAATAGATGTAATGAGTCTTGAAAATGATATTTTAAATAATATGGAAGACTATGAAGATTATGAAGAAGGCGATGAAGCTGGATCAGAAGCCCTAGAAAAATATACAACAAACTTAAATAAAAAGGCTGAAGAGGGAAAAATTGACCCTGTGATCGGAAGAGAAAAGGAAATAAAAAGAGTTATCCAAGTCCTATCAAGAAGGACAAAAAACAACCCAGTCCTAATTGGAGAACCAGGTGTTGGTAAAACTGCAATAGCTGAGGGACTTGCCGCAGAAATTGTTGCAGGAAATGTTCCAGAAATTATGAAGGACAAAATTATATTAACCCTAGATATTTCTCAACTAATTGCTGGAGCAAAATACAGGGGAGACTTTGAAGAGAGATTAAAAAATGTAACTAAGGAGGCAAGCAAGAATAAAAATATTATTTTATTCATTGATGAAATGCACGTCATAATTGGTGCGGGGTCAGCTGAGGGA
>OGSE01000267.1_pt1 | contig 19356 bp, 23 predicted proteins | sample 1573791 | NCBI WGS metagenome assembly OGSE01 (sample SAMN03295813, study PRJEB24534) | human gut metagenome | isolation source: fecal sample 3 from infant 2 | host: Homo sapiens | place: USA: Pittsburgh, PA | collected 2014-07
ATATTGTATTTATTTGTGCTTATTATATATTATACGAAACAAGCAAGTCAATATGCTAAAATTTTAAATAATCACACTCATTTTAATTTTCAAAATATTAGGTATATTTGTCTTAAATTAATATTTTTAAAGGTTTTCTAACCTAATTTATACTTTTATATGGAGATATTTGTCTATATTTCAAAAAAATAAAAAAGCCTTTGCTAAAAGGCTTTTTTAAATTTTTAACATTAAATTTTTGATTTTGTTTTAAAATCTATCTTTTAACGTTTTCTGGAACTTCCAATGTTATATTTCCTATTTTTCCATCTCTAAATTCATTTAATACAGTTGTGGCTATGCGTGTATAATCTAGTTCTTTTTTACCTGTTATAAACCCTCTTTTATGGCCAATCATATCCATAGTTTCAATTGGAGTTTCTCCTAGACAATCTAACTTATATCTGGCTTTCAACTTCTCAGGTTCTATTTTCATAAGTTTTTCTATAAGTCTTAAAGCCAAAGTTTCAGTATCTAAAATCTCATCCTTTATAGCTCTACTAAATGCTAAATTTAATGCAACTTCTTGGTCTTCAAACTTAGGCCAAAGTATTCCAGGTGTATCTAAAAGTTCAAGATTTCCCTTTAATCTAACCCATTGTTTCCCTTTCGTTACTCCTGGCTTATCTCCAGTTTGAGTGCTTTTTCTACCTGTTAATTTGTTTATAAGAGACGATTTACCAACGTTTGGAACTCCAACTATCATTATTCGTATAGCTCTTTCTTTTCTCCCTTTGTCTTTTAAAGAACTCATTTTTTCTCTAGTTACATTTTTACATTCTTCGATTATCTTATTTATACCAACGCCTTTTATTGTATCTACTGGTATAGCTTTGATATTAATTTTCTTATAGTATTCAATCCATTGATTCAATTTATCCCTATCTGCCATATCACTCTTATTAAGTACGACAACTCTTGGCTTATCTCCTACAAGCCTGTCTATGTCTGGATTTTTACTACTAAACGGGATTCTAGCATCCAAAAGTTCAATTACTACATCAATCAATTTTAAGTTATTTTTTACTAACTCCTTAGTTTTTTTCATATGACCTGGATACCAGTTTATATGTAGATTGTCATTCATAAGATACTCTTCGTATTCATTTGACACATGTATCACTCCTTATTAATATTATATTATTATATCCTAATTCCACTTAAAAAATCTATCTTAACAAACTATAATATTGTCATCTTTTTAACGTCATACTTTACATAATACTGTTCTCTTATTTTTAATATTGTTACAAAATATAATGCAATATTTACCAATTTTATTTTTCATTTTAAAAGCTATAAATTCATAGATAAATAATGTATATTTTCAACAAATATTTCTATTTATTTCTAGTATAATTATTTGCTGTAATTTTCATTAAAATAGAAAGAGGACTGATAAATCAGCCCCCCATTTATAAGTAAAGTTTTTAATTATTTATTTCTAGCTTCTTTTATCTTAGCAGCTTTACCTACTCTACCTCTTAAGTAGTTTAGTTTAGCTCTTCTTACTTTACCTTTTCTAGTAACTTCTATTTTTTCTATTTTTGGAGAGTGAACTGGGAAAGTTCTTTCTACACCAACATTGAAAGACATTTTTCTAACTGTGAAAGTTTCTCTTGCTCCTCCACCTTGTCTCTTTAATACTACACCTTCGAATACTTGTATTCTTTCTCTTTTTCCTTCTATAATTCTAACGTGTACTTTAACTGTGTCCCCAGGTCCAAAATTAGGAACTTCATTTTTTAATTGTTCTTGCTCAATTGCTCTTAGCATTTCATTCATCTTTCTTCCTCCTAGATATCATAGACGTTCTTAACTACCCGACCAGTGTAAACAGAGGAACGCCCGTATTTTCAACATTTTATATTATACTATACTTCAATAGTTATTACAAGCACTTTTATGTTTTTAATTCCATTTATAGGTACTTTATTGTATACATATATATTAATTTTTCATTATATTTTTATTTTTCATTAGACTTTTTATATAAATCAAATCGTCTTTCTTTGGTTATCCTTATAGATTCTTCTCTTCTCCACTCATCTATCTTCTTATGATTCCCTGATAAAAGCACTTCTGGTACTTTTAATCCTTCAAAATCTCTAGGTCTAGTGTAATGAGGATATTCCAATAAGTTGTCTTTAAATGATTCTTCTTCAAATGATTCTTCTTGGTTTAATACACCTGGTATTAATCTCGATATAGAATCTATCATTATAAGTGCTGGGAGTTCTCCCCCAGTTAATACATAATCTCCAATTGAAATTTCATCAGTAACTATTAAATCAATGATTCTCTCATCTATTCCTTCATAATGACCACATAGTAGTATTATATCTTCTTTTAAAGACATCTGCTTTGCCATAGATTGATTGTATACCTTACCTTTTGGAGTAAGATAAATTACACTTGGGTTATTTATATTATGAGTTGTTATTATATGCTTATATGTGTCATATATAGGTTGAGGAGTCATTACCATCCCCGCTCCTCCTCCAAATGGATAATCATCTACTTTTTTATGTTTATTATTAGAAAAATCCCTTATATTATATATATGAACCTCAATTATACCTTTTTCAACTGCTCTCTTCATTATACTTTCATCCATGTAAGAATTAAATATTTCTGGAAAAAGTGTCATTATATGAAATCTCATATTACCACCTAATCTATCATTCCCTTAATAGGGTCTATAATCATTTTTCTTTCATCAATATCTATTGTAGGTACAAATTTTTTTATAGCTGGTATCATAAATTCTTTATCTTCCTCACCTTTTACTACATAGACATCATTTGCTGAGTATTGAAGAACATCTTCTAGTATTCCTACATATTTTCCATCTACAGTTAAAACTTCCATTCCAATCATATCTGCTATAAAAAATTCGCCTTCTTCAAGCTCTCTGCTATCTTCTCTAGATACATACATAAATTTATTTTTTAGTTTTTCTGCTTTCTCTATGCTGTCTATGCCTTTTATCTTCATTATAACCATAGAACCTTTGTATCTTACTTTTTCAACAGCCAATTTATTATTTAAATCTTTTCCCAGATAGAAATCTTTTAATTCATCAAACCTCTCTATATCATCAGTAAGTGGATAAACTCTTACTTCACCTTTTAAACCTTGTGTATTTACTATTTGACCTACCTTAAAATGAGTTAATTTTTCTTTCATGTTATCACCTTCTTAAAAAATTTAATCTTATGTGGTCATATCATCATAAAATCTTAAACTACGCATTTATATAAAAAGGACTAGGCATTATACCTAATCCTCCTATTTTATACTATCTCAAGAGAAACTTTTATATTTTCTCTATTTGCAACAGATCTTACGACAGTTCTTATAGCTTTAGCTATTCTTCCCTGCTTCCCAATAACCTTACCCATATCCTCTTGAGCAACTGTAAGCTTTAAGACGATACCATCATTATCTTCAAATTCCTCAACAACAACTGAGTCAGGATTATCAACTAGAGCCTTAGCTATATCTACAACTAGCTCTTTCATATATTTCATCTCCTAAAGTAACCTTAGCAATGAGCCCTTACTTAAACTAATTGCCAAGAAAAAATTATTTTGCTTGTTTAGAAGCTTCGAATTTTTCTATTACTCCGTTTTTTACAAGTAATTTTTTAACTACTTCTGTTGGCTGAGCACCAGTAGCTAACCATTTTATAGCTTTTTCATCATTTATTCTTACTTGTTTAGGTTCAGAAATTGGATTATAGTATCCTATTTCTTCTATAAATTTTCCATCTCTTGGAGCTCTTGAATCAGCTACTACTATTCTGTAGAAAGGTTTTTTGTTAGCTCCCATTCTTTTTAATCTTATTTTAACTGCCATTACAGTCACCTCCGAATAATTTTTACTTTTTTATATTTTATTTAAAAAAAGGTAAACCGCCTAAGCCGCCCCTTTTCTTCATACTCTTTTGTGAACCAGCAAACATCTTCATCATTTTTTTCATTTCATTAAGTTGTTTTATAAGTCTATTTACATCTTGTACACTAGTTCCACTGCCTTTAGCTATTCTTTTCTTTCTTGAAGCATTTAATACTCCTGGGTTTCTTCTCTCATATGTAGTCATTGACTGAATTATGGCTTTTGTTCTCTTCATTTCTTTGCCATTCAAATCTACATCTCCAAGTTGGTCTTTTACATTTCCCATACCAGGTATCATACCAAGTATCTTGTCAAGAGGTCCCATATTTTGTATTTGTTCCATTTGTTGTAAGAAATCTTCAAAATCAAGCTCTTGTTTTTTAATTTTTTGCTCTAATTCTTTAGCTTTCTCTAAGTCTATATTTTCTTGTGCTTTTTCTATTAAACTTAAGACATCTCCCATACCTAATATTCTTGATGCCATTCTATCTGGGTGGAAAGGTTCTATATCATCTAGCTTTTCTCCCATCCCCATAAATTTTATAGGCTTTTGTGTAACTGCTCTTATTGAAAGTGCAGCACCACCTCTAGTATCTCCATCCAATTTAGTTAATACTACTCCATCAACACCAAGTGCCTCATTGAAGCTTTCTGCAACATTTACAGCATCTTGACCTGTCATAGAATCTACAACCAAAAGTATCTCATGTGGCTTAACTTCTGATTTAATAGACTTTAACTCATCCATAAGTACTTCATCTATATGAAGTCTACCAGCTGTATCTATAATAACTAAATCATTAGCATTTTTAATCGCATGGTTTAAACCTGCTTTCGCAATATTTACTGGATTTTCTTTATCTCCCATATTGAATACAGGTATATCCAATTTTTCTCCAACAACTTGAAGTTGCTTTATAGCTGCTGGTCTATAAATATCACAAGCTACTAATAGAGGTTTTTTACCTTGCTTTTTAAAATATCCTCCAAGTTTTCCTGCTGTAGTAGTCTTACCTGCACCTTGCAATCCAACCATCATTAAAATTGTAGGAGGCTTTGAGGAAATCATTACTTTACTTTGTACATCTCCCATTAAACTTGTAAGCTCTTCATTTACAATTTTGATTACATGCTGAGCTGGAGTTAAGCTTTGCATAACTTCTTGCCCAACACATCTCTCTTGAACTTTTTTTATGAAATCTTTAACTACTTTAAAGTTAACATCTGCCTCAAGAAGAGCAAGTTTAACTTCTCTCATAGCATTTTTTACATCTACTTCTGTAAGTTTTCCTTTAGATTTTAACTTACTAAATGCCCCTTGTAGTTTATCAGACAATCCTTCAAATATCATTTTATCATCTCCCTACATACATCTTCTATATTTTCTAGCTTAGGGATTAAATTAGCACAATCTCTATTGTGCAATAAATCTTCTTTAATGTCAATAATTTTATCTTTTATAATCTTAATATTTTTTTCCTGCTCTTGAATCTTTGATACTAAGTGTAACTTTTCTTCATAATCTCTTAGTATTTTTTCTGAACGCTTTAAGGTATCATAAACACCTTGTCTTGATACATTCAGATTTTCACTAATTTCACCTAAAGAATAATCTTCTTCATAGTATAGAGCAACTATTTCTTTCTGCTTGTCAGTTAATAATTCTTTATACTGTTCAAATAACAATCCAATTTCGACCATTTTTTCTATATTCATATCTTACACTTCCTAGCAGTATACTGTAAAGGTTATTTACTTTACACTATTGTATTTTATATCATAACAACACTCTTGTCAACCATTATTTTTAAAAGAACATTAGTTACCAAATAATGCATCTGAAAATGATTTTGCATTGAAATCTTGTAGGTCTTCTACACTTTCTCCAACTCCAATAAGTTTTACAGGTACATCTACTTCTGATTTTACTGCAAGGACTACTCCACCTTTTGCAGTTCCATCAAGTTTTGTAAGTACTATACCTGTTATATCTGCAACTTCTTTAAATGTCTTTGCTTGAACAACTGCATTTTGACCTGTTGTAGCATCCACCACAAGAAGTACTTCACGTTTTGCTTCTGGAAATTCTCTATCTACTATTTTAAATACTTTTCCAAGTTCATTCATAAGATTAGCCTTATTGTGTAATCTTCCTGCTGTATCACATATTAATACATCTGTTTTTCTAGCTTTTGCAGCTTTTATAGCATCAAATACTACAGCTCCAGGGTCTGCTCCCTCTTGATGTTTTATTATGTCTACATTGGTTCTATTTGCCCAAATTTCTAATTGCTCTGTCGCTGCTGCTCTAAATGTATCTGCTGCTGCTAATAAAACTTTTTTACCATCTTTTTTGTATCTATTTGCTAGTTTACCTATTGTAGTAGTCTTACCGACCCCATTTACACCCACCATTAATATTATACATGGTGCTGGTTCTATATCTAGTGTAGAGTTTTCATTTGTAAGAATATCTTCAACTATAGATTTAAGTTCTTCTCTTACCTTTATTGGTTCAGTAATACCTTTTTGCTTTATTTTATCTCTTAGTCTTTCAATTATATCCATAGTTGTATTTACACCAACATCTGCTGTTATTAAAATTTCCTCTAAATCTTCAAGTAATTCTTCATCTATCTTTGTATATGATTTTAAAACTTCATCTATTCTATCAGTTATTCCTTGCTTTGCTTTTGTCAATCCTTGTTTTAGTCTTTCAAACAAGTTAACTTTCTTATCTTCTTTATCTTCTATCTCTTTAGACTCAATTTCATCATAATTTTCTAATTCTTCGATTATCTCTTCTTGAGAATCATTATTTGAAATATTTTCTACTTCTTTTCCATTACTATCCATCTCAACTTCTATTTTTTCAAAGTTTTCGATTTCTTCAGTGCCTTCATCATTGACACTTTCCTCATTTTTTTCTTCAACATCTTCCACTTTATCTATCACTTCTTCTTCAAGTCCTGAAAAAATAGTTTCTTCCAAGTTTTCTAAATTATCAACACTGTCTTCAACTTCTATTTCTTCTTCAGCATCTTTTTTTTCTATTTCCTTTTCCTTGTCTTTTCCAAAACCAAATAATTTTTTTAACACTGTTATTCCTCCTATGTCAATCTAAGTTATATAATATCTGTTATTTCCTGAGCTTCTTTTAATTTTAAACTAATAACTTTTGAAATGGCTTTTTCTTGCATTGTAACTCCGTAGATATAATCAGCAGCTTCCATAGTTCCTCTCCTATGAGTTACTGATATAAATTGAGTCTCTTTAGATAAATCCTTCAAAAATTCTCCAAATCTAAATATATTTGCGTCATCAAGTGGCGCTTCAATCTCATCTAATATACAAAATGGTGTTGGCTTTGTAATCAATATAGCAAATAATATACTTATTGCCGTTAAAGCTTTCTCTCCACCAGATAATAGGTTTAAATTTTTCATTTTTTTACCTGGGGGTTGAGCTGTTATTAGTATATCACTTTCTAATAAATTTTCTTTATCTAAAATAGTTAATTCTCCACAACCTCCACCAAATAATCTCTTATATACATATTTAAAATTTTTACTTATTTCTTCAAACTTAATTTCAAATTCAGATTTCATATTTTCTTCTAAAGTATGTATAAGTTTTTCTATCTCTTCCATAGACTCTTCTAAATCTTGCTTTTGTTCGCTATAAAAATCGTATCTTTCTTTTATTTCCTCATATTCCTTTATAGAGTCTATATTTATATTTCCAAGACTTCTTATTTCTCTCTTTAGACTTTCTAAGAATTTTCTATCTATATCCAAATCTTCATCTTTAATTTCCAATGCTTGTACTAAGGTCATATCATATTGCTCAAACAACTTATTTATATATGTGTCTTGACTAGTTTTTAATCTTTCTAATCTTCCACCAACTTTAAATAAACTTTCTTTAAGTTCTATATGCTGTCTATCTATAGTTTTTAATTCTTTATTAATTTCATCAAAACTATTTTTTAAATCATCTTTTGCTATTTTTCTAGTTTCAAGATTTCTATTACTATCCCCTAGTTGTTTTGTTAAATTTTCTTTTTCTTTTTCTTCAGTGAGTATAGAATCTTGTAATTTAATTATTTCATGTTCTTCATAATTTAATGACTCTTCTAATTGTTTATTTTTTTCTTCTAACTCACAATTTTCACCAGATATTCTTTTTATATCTCTAACTATACTATTGTAAACTTCTGTTTTCTTCACTAAACTTAAGTTCAATTCATCAAATTCAGATTTTTCTTTATCATATAAATCATTGTATCTTTTTATTTCCTCATTCAATGCATCAATTTTTTCTTTATTTTTATTGTATAAATCATCTAACTCTTCCATATCTTTTCTAACATCATCACTTTTTTCAAGTGTATAATTTAGATTAGAATTTAAATCATTCTTCTCATTTTCTAATTTAGTAATACTACCTTTTAACGATTCAATTTCAGACTCAACATTCTTTATACTTGTACTTTTTATTATTATACTTTTTTCTAAATCTTTTATTTTACTTTCATGTGAATCAATTTCATTTTTGATATTTTTCACATCTTTGTCTAAAGATTCTCTTTTTAATTCTAGATGTGAAATTTCATTCTTGATATTACTTATCTTTTCTGTATATTCATTAATGTATCTTTTTCTCGATAGTATATTCCCATTAGTTTTTAGACTTCCCCCAGTCAAAGAACCTCCTGGATTTAAGATTTCACCATCTAAAGTTACTATTTTAAACCTATGACCAGTTTCTTTTGCAAATTTTATGCCCTCATCTATATTATTTATAAGTATTGTTCTTCCAAGTATATTTTCAATTATATTTCTATACTTTTCATCAAATGTAATTAAATCACTTGCTATTCCTATGAACTTAGTATTTGCTTTTAAATTTCCTAGACTTATTTTATTTGATTTAATTATATTTAATGGAAGAAATGTTACTCTACCTAAATTATTCTGTTTTAGATAGTTTATTGCAGACTTAGCACTAAACTCATTATCAGTTATTATATTTTGCATATAAGCACCAAGAGCTGCTTCTATAGATTTCTCATACTTTTCAGGTACATTTATAATCTGTCCTAATGCTCCATGAACTCCTTTTAAATTTTTATTTTTTAGTACTTCTTTTACTCCTCTATTAAATCCTTCATAATGATTTTCCATATCTATATAGACATTTAACTTTGAATTATATCCATTTAAATTATATTTACTTTTCTGTATTTCATCTTCTAGTTTATTGTGTTCACTAATTGAATCCTGCAAATTAATTGATAATTCTTTATGTCTATTATTTACATTCTTTAAATTTTCATTTTGCATATTAAATTCTTTATTTATAGTATCTAATTCAGATGATTTTATTTCAATATTTTTGTTTAACTCTGTTATCTCTGAATTTATATTTTCATCTCTGATATTCATATTTTCTTTATTTGCGTTTAAAGTGGACAGCTTATTACTAAACTCTTGTTTCTTATTTAATATATCAATTATACTTTCTTTCAATAATTCTATCTCATTATTTAGGGATTCTAACTTAATTTTTTGTTTATCTTTACTTCCTTCCAATACTTTTATATTTTCCTGCAAGGTAGATAGTTCTTCACTACCTGATAATTTATTGCTTTCTAATTCTTTTATGTATTGCTTATTTTCATTTAGCTTCTCTTTTATATCCTTTATTTCTAAATTTTTTCTACTAATTTCATTCGTAAAATTTCTTATTCTTTCCTTAATTAAATTTATTTGGGATTCTTTTTTTGATATAACTCCTTTAATTGAATTTATATAATCTACAGATTTTTCAATTACATCTTGTAATACCTCTACCTCTTTATTAATATCTTCTTGCTTTTTCTCTACAACATTTTTTTGTTCTTCTTTTTCATTGAGCTCCTTTTCAATAACCTTACGATGTTCATTAACCTCACTTAATTCTTTTTCTATTCCTTCAATTTCTCTTATAAAGCTATTTACTTCAAGTGTCTTTAATTTTTCACTTATTTCCAAGTACTTTTTTGCCTTTGTCTGTTGATTAAAAAGAGGCTTTAATTGATTTTCAATTTCTATATATACATCATCTATTCTTTCTAAATTTTCCTTTGTATTACTTAAATTCCTTTCTGCTTCCTGTTTTTTATATCTATATTTTGATATGCCACAAGCTTCATCAAAAACTTTTCTTCTGCTTAAAGGATTATTACTTAATATTTCATCTACTTTTCCTTGTTCTATGATTGAATAACCATCTTTTCCAATACCAGTATCTAAAAAGACTTCTTTTATATCTTTTAATCTACAACTTTTATTATTTAGAAAAAATTCACTTTCACCATTTCTATAAGCCCTTCTTCTTATAGTTACTTCTGTAAAATCTAATTCCAATTGATTTTCAGAATTATCAATAGTAAGAGCCACTTCACAATAATTCATAGGTTTTTTTGTATCTGTACCTGCAAATATTACATCTTCGAGTTTATCACCTCTAAGACTCTTAATACTCTGTTCTCCTAATACCCATCTTACAGCATCAGATATATTACTTTTTCCACTCCCATTTGGTCCTACTATGGCTGTTATTCCTTCTTTAAAAATAATATCTGTTTTTACTGGAAAGGATTTAAATCCCTTTAACTCTAGTCTTTTTAAATACAAATCTTTTCTCTCCCTTCATTATTAAAACTAAAGGTCATAAATGTCATACAATTTTCTATGAATGTCTCTCATATTAGCACTAATTAAACTTTTCCCATCTAACACAATTTCTAATTGATTTATATCTAAATCTGATTCTTGTGTTTTTAAAAGCACACCAAATTTTTCTTCCATATATTTAACATTTGTTTTTTTATTTCCTATGATTTTAGAAATATTCTTTTTATTAGATTTGACCAACATTTGCTTTATATTTTTATTTTGCAAAATAACAAATTCTAAATAATCTTTTATCATATCTGCTTCTACCAACTCTCTAAATGCAGGATGATATGGTCCTGCTAAAACAGCTTTTCCAATTTGTATATCATCAGTAGCTTGAAGCCCAACTCTTATTACATTGATATTATTAACATAAAACAGTACAAGAACTTTTTTTACTATATTTACACTCTCTTCAAGAGTAAATGGATTATATTTATTTTGTTCCATTAACTTTTCAAGACCTGTATCTTTTACTACCAAAGTTGGATAGACTCTAACACAATCTGGTTTTAGCTCTACAAATTTTTTTGCTGTAAATATACACTTTTCTTCTGTGTCAGCTGGAAGACCAATCATCATCTGTAATCCAAGTTTGATTCCACTATTTTTTATCATCTTTGAACTCTTGTATACAATTTCAGATTGATGACCTCTTATACTATCTAATAATACTTTTTCATCTAAGGATTGTACTCCTAGTTCAATTATACTTGTCTTATATTCTTTTAACATACTTAATATATCTTCATCAATACAATCTGGTCTTGTAGACATTCTAATATCTTTTACAAGACCTTTTTCTACATATTCTTTAGCAACTGATAATAAACTTTTTTGTATATCAATATCTATAGCAGTAAAGCTACCACCAAAAAATGCTATTTCTACATCTGCATCTTTATCTATAGTCTCTAAACATTCCTCAATTATATTTCTTGCATCTTCACTAGTAACATCAGTACTCACACCTGTTATTTTTTTTTGATTACAAAATATGCAATCATGAGGACATCCTTTGTGAGGAACAAATATAGGTATAATTCTCTTTTTCATCTACAACATCCTTCTAATATAAATATTTCTTTTTATATTTTTACATATTATATTTATTTTTCCCATAATTTTTTCTTTAAAGCTATTTTAGCAGCTAACTGTTCAGCTTCTTTTTTACTCTTGCCTTCTCCTATACCAAGTACATCGTCATTAATTCCAACTTCCATTACAAATCTTTTATTATGGTCTGGTCCTTTTTCTTCTATAAGCCTGTACCAGATATTATTTTCTCCATTCCCTTGTAACACCTCTTGAAGATGCGTTTTGTAGTCTCTAAATATATTTCCTTTTCTTGAATCATAAATTATATTTTCCATATGATGAAGTATAAACTGTCTTGCACTTTCAAAACCTCCATCAAGATATATAGCAGCTATTACAGCTTCAAATGCGTCTGCTAAAATTGAAGTCCTATGTCTTCCTCCTGTTGCTTCTTCTCCTCTACCTAATAACATGTGAATACCTAAATTTATATCATTAGCTACTTCACTTAATGAATCTTCACAAACTATATTTGCTCTAAGTTTAGTTAGTTCCCCTTCGGGCAGATTAGCTTCTTCATTAAATAAATAATCACTTATCACTATGCCTAAAACCGAATCCCCTAAAAATTCCAATCTTTCGTTAAAATTATATTTTTTATTTTCATTAGAATATGAACTATGAGTAAGAGCTTCTAGTATATATTCTTTATTTTTAAATTTATAATTTATAACATTTTCAAATCTTTGTATATTATCTAGTAATTTTTTACTTATTTTCATATTTACATCCCTCCAAAATCCTATTCTATAAATTCTAGTGTACTATTTTTGTCCAAGTATTGCAAAACCAAAATACATAATACCCTTCCTCATAAAAATAAAACTACCTATGAAGCAAAATATCTCATAGGCATCATAGGCAGTTTTAATTCTTATGAATTTTTACTCTCTATCATCACAACTTGAACAACCACCACATGTACAATCATCATCACAATCATCTTCTGATGATAATATCACAGCCTTACAATCAGGACAAACAACATCTACTTCATCATCATATAACAAATCTTCGTCTATTTCTACTAACTCTCCACAATTTGGGCATTCCATTTCTATATAGCTGAAGTCCTCATCATCCTCATCGTCATCTTCTTCATAAAGATCTTCTTCCATGTCAGCAATATCTTCTTCTAAATCTGCTAAATCTTCATCTATAGATTCAACAAAATCTTGAAGTTCTTCTTGTTCTTCATCCAATGTTACAATAGCATCTGCAAATACTTCTAATGCATCAACTATTTTATGTATCATTTTCCCTTCTTTACTTTCAGCACTTATTTCTAGTCCTTCTGCTAGGCCTTTTAAGTATGCAACTTCTTCATATAAATGTTTCATGTAACACCCCTCGCTTTCTTTTTTATATATAAACTAAAAGCTCATATATCTTATATTATTAAGACATATAAGCTTTTATATACATAAATTTTTATACTCTTGATAAATATTCACCTGTTCTAGTATCTATCTTTACTTTATCTCCAGTATTTATAAATAATGGAACTTGAACAACTGCTCCAGTTTCAACTGTAGCTGCTTTAGTTACATTACTTGCTGTATCACCTTTTATACCTGGCTCCGTATCTGTAACTTCTAGCTCTGCAAAGTTTGGCGCTTCCACTTGGAATGGTTGTCCTTGGTAAAATCTTATTGTAGCAACTTCATTTTCTTTTAAGAACTTAATTGCATCTTCAACTTGCTCATAGTTTAATGGTATTTGTTCAAAATTTTCTTGATCCATAAAATAATATAACTCACCATCATTGTATAGATATTGCATTTGTCTTGTATCTATAACAGCTTTAGGGAATTTTTCACTTGGATTGAAACTTTCTTCTCTTATAGCTCCTGTTTTTAAGTTTTTGTATTTAGTTCTAACGAAAGCAGCTCCTTTACCTGGCTTAACGTGTTGAAAATCAACTACTAAACATGGTTGTCCATCTTTTTCAAATGTAACACCTTTTCTAAAATCACCTGCTGATACCATTTTTTGTTCCTCCATATTAAAATAAATTTCTTATTTTTTAGTAAATTTTACATTACTATGCCTTTAAAATTATATCTCTTACTTGAATTCTGTCAAGTCAGGATTACAAATTTTTACTAATATCATAATATCATAAGTTATACAATATAAACAAGTATTTGGCAAATTACTTATTCTATATTTTTATTATTATCCTCTATATTCTTAATCTATACACTTTACATATTGATATTATTTAGTTATATAGTTCTCAATAATTATATTTTATATGACTTATTGATGTCATTTCTTTCTCTTAAATTTATGTATTTTTATATACTTTCACTAAAATTCCATACTTTTATTTTGAAATCAGTCTCATATTTTTGACTACGTTTTGATAATTTCAATTTAATATTAACATATTGACCATTATTAGTAATTGATACATACATTTCATCTACATAATCTCCAATTTCATAACCACCTGCTTGACTACTTTCGCCATTTAAAGAATTTACAAATAACTTATTTCGTCTTTCATTCAATATAATTTCTTTATTACTTATGCCTTCTTCATTATTATTTTCATCTACATATCTAGATTTTATAGACATTGTCTTTTTAAATGTTTCTTCATAATTAGATATATTCATTATTCCCATAGAATTGCCAATAATTCCTTCCATAGATTTTATGATTTCAAGACTTTGTTGTTGTAGTTCTATCTTATCTTCTACTTTTAACTTTAAGTTTATTGTAGACAAAAATATAGAATATAAAACTAGTATAATTATCACCATTGAAGACAATGATACTACACTTTCCAAAAGCAAGTAACCATATTTATGTTTCATATTTTCCCTCTTTCAGAAGTACTCTTCCACTTACAGGTGTTATTGTTATAGTTTTTCTTAATCTATTATTATATATCTCTATTGTAGACGCCTTTTGAGGCGACCCATCGGATTTAAACTTTATTATTTCAATACTCCTAGCTATTTTTGCATTTTTAGGTAGCATTATTGATTTAATGTTTTTACCATCTTTTCTCAATACATAACCTTCGTGTTTACCTTGATTTATATAATATATATATGTATTGTAGTTGCTAAACATATTAATTCGCCTAACATACCTTATATCTGAACAAAGTTGACGTGCAAATAAATTTATTTTATGATTTTCAAGATTATCTTTTGGAAAAGATAATGTAACTATCAAGAGTATTATACTGATAGATACTATTAATTCTATTACAGTCACATTCCTTCTTTTTTCAAAGTTATACACCCCTATACTTATATACCTGTACTAGGTTTTTTTCATCAAAATTCTTCTTTATATTTTCAATTATGTTTTGTTTAAGTTCTTCTTCATATTCTTCATCTTCTTCATATTCTTCATCTTCTTCTGTAAATCCACCAACCTCTTGATTCCTTATATTTTCACTTTCATTTTTAAATTGATTTAGAACTTCATTATTTTCAGATGCTTTATAATTATTGAATGTTTTGTCATCAATTTTATTGTTATTAGATTTATCCATATAATCTTCAATATCAATTCCTGTCCATGGATTTTTGATTTTCACTCTTACTTTTATTGCTTTTAAAAATTCTTTTTCTCTAACATTACTTTCTATATCAATTTCAAAAAAATCTCCTCTGTCATAAATAGTATTATTTTCTACTTTTAAAGAAAGTTCTTCTAAACTACTATAAGATGTATCTTTTATTTTTTTTATACATTCAATCATATTATTTCCTAAGAAATATTCTCTAAATTCGTCTTCATTATTAGATACATCAATAGCTTCCTCAACACAAGAAAGTACATTACTTACTGATATTTCTATTCCACTTAAAGAAATTTCTTTTAGTTGAATGTCTTTGTATCCTAACTCAAACATATTATTATGTGTATAAATTAAACCTATACACATAATGCACACAGTACTTATAATAGAAAATATTATCAATGTTATTATTAATATAGAGCCTTTATTTTCTAGTAACATAGCTATTAAACCTCAGTTTTTTAAATTCATTTTTTATCTCTATATTTATTTCATAGCATTGATAATAATCTAAAATTTGCTCTATTCTACTGTTAATTTCATATCCATTTATGTAATTTTTTTCTATCTTATCTTCAATTAACTCATACTTACTATTTTGTATTCTATACTTCTCATCTTCTATATATTTTTTTGCTGTACTTAACATTTCTCTGTCAGATATATTTCTACTGATAAAACTATAACAATTATACAATGATGTAGAAACTAAATAAACAGCCACATATAATATAGCAATACTTATTATACATTCGATTGATATAAAACCACTCTTTCTTATTTTCAATAATAAAAACAACCCCTAAATAATATTTTATATATAAACATTTAACTATAAGTTTTTTCGTAAATATCTTTTGTAAGTTTTTTCATTGTAATCAAAATTTCTTCCCATACATATATAAATTAACACACCACCTTCATCCTTAACAGTATTAACTATGACTGATACTTTTGCTTGTAATCAACTTTATACAAACAATTAATTACATTTACTTTTTTAAGTACTGTAAAATTACACCTCCTATATTCATATTTTTATAGACTCTAATGCTTTGCATTAATCTTTTACTTCAACACCAAAACATATATAAATACTATTTCCTTTTATATTTATTGACACCTCAATTCCAATTTATACTTTATAAATCAATAATTTCTTCGCCTTGTTTCATATATATACAACAAAAACTTAAATTTAAATTCCCACTCTTTATGTCATATTCCATTCAAAAGTTTGCAAATATATGTTTTAAATTCTAAAAATATGCATATTATTTTATTAGATAACAGTCAACTTGGATAAGTCTCCTTCATATAATTTAAAGTGACCGTTGAAAAGGGGGTGACCTATTGGCAGCTCTTAAATCTTTTGAAAAACCCTTAACCCCTGAAGAAGAGATTGAGTATTTAACTAAATTTAAAATAGAAAACGATAAAAGTGCAAAAGATACATTAATTGAAAGAAACATGAGATTAGTAGCTTATATAGCAAAGAAATATAATAATTCAACGGAAGATCAGGATGATTTAATATCCATAGGTACAATAGGATTAATTAAAGCTATAGAAACTTATAACATAGATAAAGGAACTCGATTAGCAACATATGCTTCTAGATGTATTGAAAATGAGATTTTAATGAATATTAGATCTAACAAAAAAAATAAAACTCAAGTATCTCTACAAGACCCTATCGGAACAGATAAAGAAGGTAATGAAATAAACACTATTCTTTATATGTAATTTTCTACTATTATATATTTATTTACTCTATAAAATAATCCCCATTCAAAACACTTTTCTTAAATCACTCAAACTAAAATACATATAAGATTATCATTAGTCAGTAAGTATATATTTTTCTAATTTCTAAAAATACATCCAAATCATCAAACGTTTTTAGCAATTACTTTATTATTATACAGTGTTAAAGTAAAGTTCCTAAATAAATTGTTATTCATATAGCAAACAAATACTTGGTATCAATTTTTTAATATCTATTTAAATAGTATTTTTTATTTTGTCATTTTATAGATATTAATGTGTATTTAATACTGCTAAAAAATAATAAAATTTTATAATCTATTCAATAATATACTTTTTTCTATAAATATTTTACCTATAACCTTTATTTTTTTATTAAAATGCATTATAATAAAAAGTAAATCTAAATTTGACACAGTTTTAACAATCATTATTTTCAGAAAAGTGATATTATTGAATATATTAAGAATAATTAGAGATGGAGGAACTAAGATATGAGCGTAATTGTAATGTGTAGTCGTTGTGGAAAAGAAATAGATAAATATAGAAATAAATATATAACTTATTATGAGAAAAATACCAATGCAGAAATTAAAGTTTGTATAAATTGTGCGTTAGATTTATTAGAAAAAACAAGAGAAAATCAAGAATTGAACATACAAGAGTTTCAAGATACAATAATTCTTTAATAATTTAGGAAAGCACCTGTATAGGTGCTTTTTATGTGTAAATAATTTTATATGTAACTGTATCTTACGTTCTATTTTAAGCTAAACATATATACTTATTTCTATAAGTTTGCAAAAATAACTAATCCTAAAAATAATACAACAATAATTGTCACAATCAATGCCAATACATTGATAATTTTTATGGTATTATTCTTAAATATTTTCGATAATAGCATAAAAACAGCTATTCCTATGATTCCTCCTAGTGTGTTTCCTATCAAATCCGTTATATCACTTGCACCTAGTGCAAATATATATTGAAGTGTTTCAAATGCCAAACTAGTTATAAAAATAGGTATAACTTTTTTTATAAAGCTCCATTCTTCTTTTAGCATACACACATATATCCCAAATGGTACAAATATAGCCACATTTAATATAATCTCTGATATATCTACTCTATTATTAATTATAAGTGACCCAGCAAAAGGTACTAAGTTTATGCTTCTAAGATTCATGGTTTCAAGGGATGAGATATCAAATTGCAACTTAAATAGTATTATCCATGTTAAAATAATTATGTAAACTATAAATAATCCTTTTGTAATATTATGTTTTCTAGATTTCATTTATTACCTCCTTACTATATTATTGTATTATTTTATTAATACAATAATATAGTAAGGTAATTTATCTGTCAACTATTTCTTATAAAATTATATTCCTTTTATAATTTCAATTTCTTTATCATATTTACATGATTTAAGCTATTGTAGTATTTCATATCTTTCTTTAAATTTTAATCGGTATTATTTTCTATATTTTTTTTTACTATCAGATACTAAGGAAATAAGCACTTTTCTTTATATAATGTTCTACCATCACATAACACTAACATTAAATCAAACCGCTACTCTCAATTGTCTCAAACTAAAAAGATACTGATAACTTTATTAGTCATCAATATCTCCTTCTTTCAAATTTTTAAAGTATTCTTCTAACTTGTCCAAGCTCTTACTATCTAAAACTTCATCATCATGTAGTGCTGAAATAAAACTCTTAAATGAATTGTTATGCATAAAACTAAAAAAACTCTTTGTCTCAACTTTTAAGTAATCTTTCTCTTTTATAGCTATAGTATAATGCATACATCTATCTACCTTATCAGTAGTTAAAAAACCCTTATCTACTAAATTTTTTAAAAATGTCAATGTTGTGCTCTTTTTCCAATCGTATTTCAACTTCATGTCTTCTATGATATCTCTTGAGGCTAATACATCATCTACTCCCCAAATATACTTCATTAGTTTTAGTTCTGCATGTGGTAATTTATTAATCTTCATTAGTTTACACCTCTTACCAATTTATGTATAACTAAACTTTATAACAATAAGTGTATGTAATCAATTAGATTGGAATAAATATAAATTCCAATTTATTCTATATAAAAATAATTAATAAAAAAGAAGTACTCTATTTTAGAGAGTACTTTTGGATTATATATTCAAAAATTTATCTAACATGATTAGAGTATGTTTTATGCTTTAGTGTGATAATTTTAGTTCGTTTTATTATTATAATATGTATTATATTTCATTATAATCTATAAGCT
>OGSE01000278.1_pt1 | contig 18206 bp, 16 predicted proteins | sample 1573791 | NCBI WGS metagenome assembly OGSE01 (sample SAMN03295813, study PRJEB24534) | human gut metagenome | isolation source: fecal sample 3 from infant 2 | host: Homo sapiens | place: USA: Pittsburgh, PA | collected 2014-07
TTGGACTAATAAAGAGTAATGACAAGAAGGTTAGAGAGTTTTCACTGGGTATGAAACAAAGACTTGGCATCGCCATAGCCCTTATTGGTAATCCAAAACTTTTAATCTTAGATGAGCCTATTAATGGACTTGACCCCTATGGTATTGAAGAGATGAGAGACTTGTTCAAAAGTATCGTAAAAAATTCTAATACTAGCATTTTAATTTCTTCACATATCTTGGATGAAATTGAAAAAATATCGACTCACATTGGCATTCTAAAAAATGGAGCCTTAACTTACACTGGTTCATTAAAAGACTATAGGGACCTCCATCCACCAGTAATTGTTTTAAAAACTTCAGATAATCTTAAGGCCTCAAAGCTACTAGACCTTCCTGAGTCAAATATTATTGAGGACTATTTAGTTCTTGGAAACAAGAGTAAAGAAGAAGTTGCAAGAATAATAAAAAACCTTGTCAATGTTGTCGATATTTATAGGGTTGAAAAAAGAAAAGAAAGTCTTGAAAAGTTATTTATTCAAGAAACAAGTGTAAGGTGATCTTATGAAAAATTTAGAAATGAAAAAGAATAAGGGACTGAAATTAAATTTCACAATTTTAATTTTATTTGCCATACATTTATTTTCTATCCTTATAGCCTTCAAGACAAAAGACTTTCAAGTTAATAAATATCCCCTTGCAAGGATACTAGATTCTTATTTAGCAATCTCTTTATTTTTTAATCCCATCGCCCTATCATCTCTTGTAAAGAAGGTAATAGAGATTGAAGAGAAGAATAATATGTGGCAAATGCAAATAAGTCTTGGCTTAAAAGTTCAGAAAATTTTATTGGATAAAATTAAAAACTTGTCCATAAAAGTTTTCTTAGTCCAAATAATTGAATGGTTGATAATAATATTTTTAGCAAGTAAAAATACAAACTTTGACTTAGATGTGGAGATAATAAAAAGAATAATAATTTACTTTTTAACAACTCTATCAATTAACATTTCAATGCTATTGATATTCACAATAATTGAGATTAAAAGTAAAAAGATTTACTTCTCCCTTTTCTTCTCAATTGTTGGAGCAATGTCTGGAATAATTACCATGCTCACATCAAAAATTTTATCACAAATAAATCCCTTTGGACTCCTTGCTACTATCTTAAATATAAATTATGTAAAAGATGGACAAGTATACACACAGACTATGAATAATATAAATTATCTCACATTGTTTATAAGCTTAATTTATATAATCATAAGTCTAATTTACATCACAAGAGTTAATAAATTTACACTCACTAAGGATATATAGGAGGCATTCATGTTAAAAATAGAATTTAAAAAATTAAAATTGTTTTCGCTCTTATCTACAGTATTGATAATTCCCTTGCTTGCAAATATTTTTGGGACTATAAACTATTTACTAAATCAAGAGGTCTTAAAAAACAAATGGGAAAGTCTTTGGACGCAAACTTCCTTATTCTACTTTATGTTTTTTATAATCCCCCTTATATCGATAATAGTTTCAAGTCTTTGGTCAGTTGAACATAAGGCTGGCTTGAAATTAATAAGGACAAGTCCAATAAAAAATATAAATTTCATCATATCAAAGTCTTTTATTGCCTTTATAATAATAGCCTTCACTCAAATTTATTTTTTATTACTATTTGTATTAAGTGGTAAATTTATATGTGGCTTTAAAATTGAAGGACTAGGCCTATACTCTTATTATATCGGAATAAGTATCCTATCCTCCCTTCCAATAATAGCTATAATGAATTATCTAAGTTTAAAAATAAAATCTCTAGGTCTAATAGTCCTTATGTCGGTCTTGATTTCAATTTTTGGCTTCGCCCTTGTAGCACAAAATATATTGCCACTATTTCAAAATATTATAGCTTCAAGCAAGCTCGCTATAGCAACAAATCACTTTGACTTAATAAATAAATCTGATGGAATAAAAATGTTTTTGTTTTCATTAATGGAAATCTTAATTTTTACAAAAAAATCAAATAAACTATTGAAGTATGAATAATAAAAAATATTTTTAAAATTAAATTTATGAAAAATATCCTTGACAAAAATATTTTATGTATTTATAATTCCATGCATAGACTTTGAAGAGGAGAGTACATTGTAAAAGTTTTTACAGAGAGGTTTCGCTTGGTGAAAGAAATCAAAATGGATACTTTGGAACATGGCCTTGGAGTTATCGCACCGAGACAAGAGTTTAGGCTGCGACAGGTACGCCTGTTATAGCGTTCGGAGTATGTTGGTACTCTATGAGGTTATTTTAGCGATAAAATAATAAAAAAAGGTGGTAACACGAAGCTCAAGCTTTCGTCCTTTATGGGACGGGAGCTTTTTTTTATTTTACAAAAGCTTCAAATATAAATTATTTCCTTTTGAGCTGCCGACAAGTATATAAAATCTAGGAGGATAAAATGACAAAGAAAAATTTAGGAACCTTATGTGTGCAAGCAGGATATGAACCAAAGAATGGTGAGCCAAGAGTTGTGCCAATAGTTCAATCCACAACATTTAAATACGATTCATCTGAGCAAATGGCAAATCTTTTTGACCTAAAAGAGGCAGGATATTTCTATACAAGACTTGCCAACCCAACAAATGATGCAGTGGCAAATAAAATTACAGCACTTGAAGGTGGTGTTGCCGGAATATTAACTTCATCAGGACAAGCAGCAAACTTCTATGCCCTACTTAACATTGTAAGTGCAGGCGACCACATAGTAGCATCATCAGCAATCTATGGTGGAACATACAACCTAATTGCCAACACAATGAAAAAGCTTGGCATTGAAGCAACTTTTGTTGAACCAGATGTTAGCCTTGAAGAATTAAATAAGGTCTTTAAAGAAAATACAAAGGCAGTCTTTGGGGAAACTCTTTCCAACCCTTCACTAAGTGTTTTAGATATCGAAACTTTTGCCAAAGCTGCTCACGACCATGGAGTGCCACTTATTGTAGACAACACCTTCCCCACACCAATTTTCTTAAGACCAATTGAATGGGGAGCTGATATTGTAACCCACTCCACAACAAAGTACATGAATGGATTTGCCAACTCAGTTGGTGGTGTTGTTGTGGACTCAGGTAACTTTGATTGGTCAAAACACAAGGACAAGTTCCCTGGACTAACTGAACCAGATGAGTCCTATCACGGAGTTGTCTATACAGAAACCTTTGGCAAGGGAGCCTATATAACTAAGATGACTACGACTTTAATGAGAGATTTGGGTAGTATTCCTTCCCCACAAAACTCTTTTTACTTGAATATCGGTCTTGAAACCCTGCACCTAAGGATGCCAAGACACTACGAAAATGCACTAGCACTTGCTAAATATTTAAAGGCTAACGACAAAATTTCTTGGATTACCTTCCCAGGTCTTGAAGGTGACTCACAATATGAACTTGCACAAAAATATTTGCCAGATGGATCCTGCGGAGTAATCGCCTTTGGTATTAAGGGTGGAAGAGAAGCTGCAACAAAATTCATGGATAGCTTAAAGCTTGCAGCAGTTGTAACCCACGTTGCCGACTCAAGAACTTGCGTCCTTCACCCCGCATCAACAACACATAGACAAATGAATGACGAGGAACTTGCTCACGCTGGCATTAGCCCTGACCTAATAAGAATGTCAGTGGGCATTGAAGATGTTGAAGACATAATCAAAGACGTAGAACAAGCACTAGCAAACTTATAATAAATATACTATAAAATAGAAAACTCTTTTAAAATTCTCACAAAAAACTTCCCCATAGGACTAATTTCTTATGGGGAAGTTTTTTCTTTTTACAAGTAAAAAAGAACTTAGCTCTTAACTAAGTCCTTTAAAAGTTTTTATTTATTTAAGTTTATCTCTACTGTCTTGTTATCTCCATCCCACTCAATGTTTTGGTCTATGCCGTCTTTTGTGTTTCCATTTGTAAGTCCAAAGACATTGGCTACGTTAGAAATTGGAAGTAATATTCTTCCATTGATGTTTAGTGGTTTAGAGTCCATCTTGATGACTTTGCCATTGGAAAGGACTATTTCATTTCCATCGATTTGGATTTTTGCAACTAGACCCTTGTTTGTAAAGATTGCAGTCCTAGTTTGTGGATCCCACTCGACTTTTGCCCCAATCATTTCGGCAAGACTTCTAAGTGGAAGCATAAGCCTGTCATTTTTTATAAGAGGCTTAACATCCATTTGTCTTTTAATAACTTGACCATTTATAAGGACTTCGTATTCTCCACTATTTATAGTCAAAGTGTATTTTGGGGTCTTAGAAAGATTTTCTGTCTTTGATTCTTTCTTTGTTTCTTTTGTGCTAGTTCTTGTGTAAACCTTATTAGAAGAAGACTTATTTTCATTGGACTTTATTCTTGGAAAAGTATTATTAGACTTCTTGTTGTTTTTATTATCCTCTACCCTTGAATTATCCTTTGGCTTATTTTCTTCTTGTGGTTTTTCTTTCTTGTCTTCTGCCTTTGAATTATCTTTAGGTTTATTTTCTTTTTCTGGTATTTCTTTCTTGTCTTCTGCTTTTGAATTATCCTTTGGTTTATTTTCTTTTTCTGGTATTTCTTTCTTGTCCTCTTCTTTCCCAGGACCAGGCTTTACTTCAGGATTAGGGTTTTCTTCTATCTTACTCCTAGTCCATATTCCCTCAAAATTTTTATTTTCACTTACAGAAACAGATTTTGTAGGATTCCAATCCTTAAATTTCCACTCATACTTATTTTGTCCACTGTTTTCTTTTATTGTATCTTCAAACTTATTAGGCTCAAAAGCTTCTCCCTCTTTAATTTTTTGCTCTTGAGGTAGTTTATCCTTTATAGCTTGAGGTAATTTATCAAATTCAATACTTTTTCTTGAATCTCTGTCATAGCCAACAAATTTGAAAGTCATAGTAAATAACTTACTAGCAGTTGCTGTAAAAGATTTATTATCTTCTCTAACCTTATAATCTCCAGGTTGCCATTTTACATCAGTGTAATTTTCATTAACAGGTTTAGCGCTTATAGCATCAAAAATATTTTTCTTTGTCGCTAGTAGCTTGTATTCCGAAACATCTGTCCCTGGTTTAACCTTATAGGTCCTATAAGGAACAGGCTTTTCTTTGTTGCCAATTTTTTCTTCTTTATCTAAAGAAACCTTAACTCCTTCACCTAAAAAGAAATTAGTCTTAATTGCATCCTTAGGTGCATTAATATTATCTGAAGATGTAACCTTGTTTACAACAAGTAAGTTTTGTTCATTTAATATTACTTCTGAATTATCTGAAAATTTGACCTTAAGTCTTCCCTTCCAATTCTTCTCTGAACTAGCAGAAGTATTTCGATTATCAAGATCTGTAACAACAGCATCTTTTAAATAATTTTTGAATTCTTCTTTTTCTTCTTTTAACTTAACGCCATCTTTCCAATTTACTTTATCTTCTTCCCATACAGTGATATCCTTAGCCTCTAATTTGCCTTCTATCTTTTTTGCAATTGTATCTTCCTTAGCTTTATGCTCTCCGCTAGCTTCACTTTGAGAACCATCTCCACTATTAGGTAGACTTACCTTCTCTAGGACTTGCGAATTTACTCTAACATCATTATCAGGCAAAGCAAAGGTGTTAACCGGAAATGAAAGCCCAAATAACAAAGTAGCCATAGTAGTTGCTAAAACTTTTTTCATGTTTTCCTCCATAAATTTTATGATTTGTATCTTTCACAAATTAAATACATGCCTTAAATTAAATCAAAGACAATAAAATATTTGAATTTATAGAATTAATATAAATTGCCTACTACTTTATATTAACTTACATAAATAATAAATATTCAAAAATATTTAACTAAATGTAATGATACAGGAGTTATTTTAGCATAGGTTTCCCTTTAGATAAATAAAAAATATTTTCAAAAAATAAAAATTTAACATTTCTTTGACATTGATACTATAAATTTAATTTATACATAAGTTTCTTTTTTGATAAGTTATAAATTTTTTAAAGAAAAAAATAACCCCGATTATGTATCAGGGTTATTGTCAATCATCAAATAAAAAATTCATCATTCTTTCTGGATCATCTAAGAAGGCCTTAGTCACACTATAGGATTCTGTTTCCTTGTAGGATTTCTTCTCTATGCCAACTTCGCTAAATTCATATATGTCTGCATTGGGATAGGCAAGTATAATTGGCGAATGACTTGCAATTATAAATTGAGTATCTTTTTTTACCAGTTCATCTATTATGCATAGTAGCGACATCTGTGACGTTGGGGAAAGTGCAGCTTCAGGTTCATCGAGTAGGTAGATTCCTCTGGGTCTAAACCTATTTAGGATGAGGGACCTAAAACTCTCACCATGGGATTGGTCATGAAGTGACTTACCTCCATAGGAATCATATAAACTTGAGAAGCCAGATCCGTTAAGTTCTTCAACTTCTGTTGCAAGATTGTAAAAGGACTCAGCTCTAAGAAAAAATCCATCCTCTTCTCTTCTTGATCCTCTAGCAATTTCTAAGATTTTTCCAAGTTCTGAATGAGTTTCTTTTGTGGCGAAGTTAAAATTTTTGGATCCCCCTTCTGGATTGAGACCGAGGGCAACAGCTATGGCTTCAAGAAGAGTTGACTTACCACTTCCATTTTCTCCAACAAAAAAAGTCACAGGCTTATCGATTTTAATTCCCTGAAAATTTTTTAATGAAGGAATATTTCTTAGGTATGAATATTCTTCGAAGTCTTCTATATTTATTTTATAAATTTCTTTTAAGTATTCCATGGTATGACCTCACATTCTTTAATCAATTATATCATTTTTAAAAACTTATTTTTCAAGTCTTTTCTCTGTTATAATAAACTTAGATTATAAAGCTAATTAGGAGGCTCTTATGGATAAAATTTTAATTGGAAAGGGTAAGTTTGAAAATTACATTCTTCTCAACAAGGTGAACAGGCATGGACTTATTAGTGGAGCAACAGGATCCGGAAAGACTGTTACACTTAAGGTCTTAACTGAAGGTCTATCTGATGCTGGTGTCCCAAGTATTCTTGCTGATGTCAAGGGAGACCTTGTAAATATTTCTAAGCCTGGAGAAATGAATGACAAGCTAAGGTCAAGGCTTAATGAACTGGGTTTAGATGATTTTGATTTTAAGCCCTACCTTCTTAACATTTGGGATGTATATCAAGAAGGAGGAATTCCTCTTAGGGTAACTATTTCTGAAATGGGTCCTCTCATGCTTTCAAATATCTTAGGCCTCAATGATACTCAAATGGGAGTTTTAAATATTGTCTTTAAGGTTGCCGACAGTGAAGGTCTCCTCTTAATTGATTTAAAAGACTTAAAGGAAGTTATAAATTATGTAAGTGATAACCGTGAGGTCGTTAGCAAAAATTTTGGAAACGTAGCTAGCCAAAGCTTGTCTGCTATTTCTAGAAAGTTACTCTTCCTAGAAGATGCTGGTGGAGATTTGTTCTTTGGAGAACCAGCAATAGACATTAATGACTTAATTAAAACTGATTCAGAGGGCAGGGGCCTTGTAAATATTTTAAAGGCAGATAAGCTTATTACAAATCCTCTTCTCTATTCAATGTTACTACTATATCTTCTATCAGAAATTTATGAAAACTTTCCAGAAGTTGGTGACTTGGATAAACCTAAATTGGTTTTCTTCTTTGACGAAGCCCACCTACTTTTTAAGAATACACCTAATGTTTTAAAGGATAAAATAATTCAAGTGGTAAGACTTGTTCGCAGTAAGGGTGTTGGAGTATTTTTCATAACACAAAACCCCTTGGATATTCCTGAAGAAGTTTCTTCTCAACTTTCCAACAGGATTATCCACCAGCTAAGAGCTTACTCTCCTAAAGAATTAAAAACTATTAAGGCTGTTGCTGATAGCTTTAGACAAGATGAGTCAATAGACTTAAAAGAAGAAATTATAAATTTAAGGACTGGAGAGGCAATAGTATCTTTCCCTGATGAAACTGGTGCACCAAGCTTTACAGACAGAGCTTTAATCTTGCCACCTCACTCCTCCTTCTCGAACCTTAATGATATGGAATTAAAATCAATAGTTGAGTCTTCTTCCCTCTACTCTAAATATAAAAATTCTATTGATAGGGAGTCTGCTTATGAAGTTCTTAAAGATAGGATTGAGAGAGAAAAAATTGATAAGGCTCGCGAAGAAGAATATGAACTTAGAAGAAAAGAACTTGAGAAAGAAAGGAAGTCTTCTCGCAAGCAAAAGTCCTACATCGACAAGGGGATTGACTCCATGTTGGGAACAATAACAAGATCCATTGGACGTGAAATAGCTAGAGGGTTACTTGGTTCAATGAAAAAGAGAAGATAAATATTTTTGAAATTAAAAAAGACTGGATGAAACTTTTAATCTCTCCAGTCTTTATTTTAATTATTGTCTTCTTCTTCCATCTCTTCTTCTATCTCTTCTTCAACAGCCTCTTTTATCTTATCGTCGTCAATAATAGATGCCTCTGCAAGCTTATCTAACTTTTGCCTATCTTTTCTACTAAATTCTAAATCATCGTCTAGTTTTTTTCTCGTAAGTTCTTCTATCTGATCACGTTTTTTACTTTCAGATTTTATTGAATCTCTCTCTTTAAACCAGGCTACAATTAAAATTATAATTAGGGCAGTTCCTAAGAAACCAAGTATTGGATAAAGTATTGCCATTAGCTTTTTGAATCCCATAAAGGAAAGTCCAAATCCTAAGAGGGTGAAAATTATTAAATTTCTTTTGAACTTCTCTTCTGTTAGGGATAGTCTTCTTGCAGCAGAGTAGAATAATGAAATGGCAGTATTAAAAATCATTCCAAAAATAACTAAAGACATTGCAAGTCCCAAGTAGGGATTAATATTGTTTAATATAACTTGCATGGGAATGTCTGCATCTATTACATCATTAAGCCCTAAAAATACAGTTATACCAACTAGAAATGTTAATATTGCAACGAGACTGCCACCTAACATTCCACCGGCTCTTGCTTGTGACGAGTCAGTCCTAGTGCCACCAAGTACAAAAGCCATAGAAATACTTGAAATCATACAAAGTCCAAAATAATTTATTGTGGAAATATAAATGTTAGGTAGTGATGCTTTTAAAGTTTTTCCAAGTGCATCTAGGGCTTGAAAGTCTGGATTTGAATTTACTATTGTGTGGATAGAGCCTACTAAAGTAAAAACTAAAATTAGAGGAGTAAAAAGTCCAATTACCTTAGTTACTTTTTCAAAGTCCATCATTCCTACTACTATAATTAATATTGTACATATTAGTGATCCCACCCATGATTTCAAACCAAATTGTTGGTTTAAGTTGGAGCCTGCACCTGCTATCATTACAAAGCCCATTAAAAAACAGTTTAAAAGCAAGGCGAAGTCCATAAACTTTGTCACAAATTTTTTCTGAAACTTCTTCTAGTACATCTATGTGACTTTCTGCTATGAAGTGGCTTCCTAGTTGAAGGATAATTCCACCTACAAAAATGTGTAGGACCCCAACTACTATTAGCCCAAAAATTCCTGGTTTCCCAAAGGAAACAAAATATTGCATAAGTTCTTGACCACTGGCTAGGCCTGCTCCTGTAAGTACGCCAACATAGGCCAGTATTATGCTTATGGTTTTCTTATTCATTAGTTCTCCTTAATCTCAAATTAATAATCGAACTCTTATATGTTATCACAATGAGAATATATTACAAATTTGTAGACTTTATTTCTTCATGAAAATAAAAAAAGAAAATAATTTTAACAAGTACTTTCTTTTCTTAAATTGCTTTATTAAATTACTCTTCATCATACTTTTCAAGTATAAATTTTGTCTTCTCTAATGGAAAGGGTACATCTTCTTTATAAAAGTATTCTACTTTATCGACAAAAGCTACTGCTTCATGGTTGTCAGGTCCCACAGGTACTAGGACTAAATCACCTTCTTCTATCTCATCATCTTCTGTTCTATAGTAGTAGGTCTTCTTGCCACTTCCAAAATCAAGACTGCAATAAATATATTGATCTCTTAATCTTCTAACTTTTTCGTAAAATTTAGGATTTAAAATTTCTTCAAAGTTATAAAAGTTTAGAGACTCCTGAAGGATTTCAGCAAAATCAGGAAAATCTCCTGGCAAGCCTCTCTTGTCAAAATCTCCTTCAATAATTCGCTGTGGCTTCTTCTCATAATCAATAGTTATCTTATATTTTCTTATCTCGTCAGGTATTCCTATAGCATCTTCAGGATTTCCTTTAACTTCTTTGAACAAGTCTTCTTCTTTAAAATTATCAAAAATAGAATCTATTAGACCTTGAACCTCAAATTTTTGATAAACTTTGCATTCTTCGCCAATTATTTTGTTATGCTCAATTGTATTCGCTTCCCTATTAATAATTATTGATTCCTTATAATCCCATATTGCGCGATCAAAATTTTGGTCAAATAGAAATCTATCAATAGGAATTTCTGTAACCCTATTGTAGTCAAGAGTAAGTTTTTTTATTCTATCAGTCTTAGCTTTCCCATCGAAAACAAATAAGTCCATTCTTCCAAGCAAGCTCCTTATAAAAAATGATAGATATTGTAAGTCCTCTTCAACTTCACTAAATAAGGATCCACAAAAATCAAAAATTTTACCTTCGGTATTTACAATTTTTGCATCCCATCTTCCTACGTCCATAATCATAAGTTCAAAGGGATCGTACTTATCTCCAAAATATTTTTTAAGCTCATAAAAAATTCTATAGGCTTCTTGTTTTCTAATTTTAAAGTCGATTCTCTCGAAATTTTTATTTCTCCCTACTTCTCTGGCATACTTATAAGACTTAATAGAAACTCTTCCTTCAATATCTAGGTAAATATCTTGTCTTACTACTTGACCTTCTTTAGGAAAAAGTCCGAAAGACATAGCATCCGATTTTAAAATAAAACTTTTGATTTCCCCTTTAAATAAGAATTTATCCTTTGCTGCAAGCTGACTTAAATGACTTAACGCCAAAATAAACCAATTTATATTATCTTCTTTTAAAATTTCTTTTTGATCATAAGCCCAGTGGTTGAAATATCTCCAATTAAGAAAAATAACAGAACCCAAAAGATCAATTTCATTTACTTCATCAATAATTTCTTTTAACTTAGCTAACTTACTTGTCTCATTTCCATATTTTCTAAGAAACTCATGTCCTAATTCTAAAGAGAAGCCAAGCTCCAGGCAATCTTCTGCCATTTTTACATCAATTAAATCTTGAAGATTAGGATCTTCTGCAGAAAATTTATCCAACCACTTATTTGAAAAATTATAAATCTTTTTGAAATCTGTCACACTATTTCACCCCACTTGCTTTAAGCTAATAAATTATTATTTACTCTTATTATATTATAAAAAACACAAAAAAATCTCTTAAGATGCTTAGACCTCAAGAGATTTTTCTTATTATATGCTATTTAAGTATTTAATCTTGTATGCTTTATATAATATTAAATTCTTTTAACATTTCTTCTATATCTGTTCCTTTAATAAGTTTTGCAACTTTCATCTTTTGTAGTGGTGAAAGTGGAAGATGTGGTTTTTTGCCATCTGATAATGCAACCATACCGTTTAGAAGGTATCTTAAATCATATCTTGATGCGAATACTTCCGGTACAGCCTTTTCTACTCCGCAAAGTACATAAACTGCTTCCATTGCTGTTCTACCAGAATATTCTGTTGTGAATACTGTATCTCTTCCTGGATCATCTAGAGTTTCTGCAAATTGTCCTAAAAAAGCAAAGTTAACTCCACCCTTTGGAACTACATAAGGTCTATCGCCTGCTTTCCTTGGCATAAATTGAGCTGTGATATATGGCATCATTACAGGTACTGCTGTACATGTTTCAGCAAGGGCATCAATTTCATTTACAGGTACGCCAATGTGGTATAGCCATTCTTTTGTAATTTCCTTACCAGTACAATCTCTCATTTTCTTCTTGATGTAGTCACCTTCAACATCTGTGAATAGTCCGTAAACCCAAACACAAACATCATTTTCAGGTTGTTCTGGATATTGACCTTGTCTGTTAATTGTCCAAGACATTAACCAGCTTGAATCAACGCAAGTTACAATACCACCTGTTACAGTTTTTCCACCATAAGGACTTCTCTTAGTAATTTTTTCAATATATTTTGGAACGGATTCATCGTGACAAGTTACTGTACAAGATTCCCAGTTACTCTTTTCTACATCGGAGCAGAATACTTCAGGATTACCAAAGTCATCAGATTTTTTTGCTATGTTTTTCCACATTTCCCAGCAACCAGTTTGTTCGTCACTAAGTTCTGCTGGAGTATTGTCATCTCCATAGCTTGAGTTTTCTGTCATAGATCCGTTCGTTATAAATAAAAGATCATTTTCTGTTAAGTCTATAGACTTGTCGTTTCCGTCTTTATCTTCAGCTATGATTTTTGTTGCAACTTTTCTATTTTCGGAAATATCAAAGTCAACATCAGTAACCTTAATGTTGTATTGGAATTTACATCCGTGATTTTCAAGATATTTAACCATTGGTTTTACGATTGAATTGTATTGGTCATATCTTGTAAATCTAAGGGCAGATAAATTTGTAAGTCCTCCAACGTGATGGATAAAACGATTTAAATATAATTTCATTTCTAGAGCAGAATGCCAGTTTTCAAAGGCAAACATTGTTCTCCAAAGTGTCCAGAAGTCTGAGTTTAAAAGTCCATCTGAGAAAATATCTTCAATAGCCTTATCTTCAAGTAGTTCATCTTGAGTCATGCAAAGTTCAGCAATTTCTTTAACTTGATCTTGAGTTAGATTAAATTTACCATCGTCATAACGTTCACCTTGTTTGTGGGTTATACGGCAATTACTAAAGTTTGGATCATCGTAGTTTGTGTAAAAATAATCGTCTAAAACACTCATTTCTGGGTCTTCTAAACTTGGGATTGAACTCCAAATATCCCATAGACATTCGAAGTGAGCTCCAGTTTCTCTACCACCACGAGCAACATATCCTCTAGTATCCATGTAATCACCGTCAAGTGAACCACCAGGAATATCTAATTGTTCTAAGAAAGTAATTTTTTTACCTTCCATGTGAGCATCTCTAATTAAGAAACAAGCTGCAGTAAGTGATGCAATTCCTGTTCCTACTAAGTAAGCAGATTTTTTTTCAATTCCTGCTGGCTTTCTAGCTTTTACTAATCTTTGAAAATCTCCATTAGTAAGTTTTAATCTCTTATCATGAGTCTTTAGTTCCATAACATCCTCCTTAAATAATTCTTTATCATTCCTTCTATCTTTATTAAAACATTGTTCTGATAAAGTATCATCTCCCAAAAGAGGATTCTTGGGTAACTTTTACTCAATTTCAAGAGATTGGGTAAGTTTTTCTAACTTTTCACTGCGTTTTAAAGACTCTAATATATTACCATCCATTAACTTCCCCAACCTGCGTGTAACAAGTTTAGGATCTGTCTTCATATCAGTGGCCACCCACTCAACTAAAGATGAACTGAGAGCACATTGATAAAAATAAGCAATAAGTTTTATATCAATTTCTTGAGCTTTTGTATCCTTGGCAACTCTTCTCACATATTTTCTCATTATTTCGCCTGAAATAGAAAAAATATATTTTTCTAATTCAATTTTGTAATCAGACTCATACATATGCTTTACAACTTTTTTATTATCCAAGATAAATTTTTCAGCAGATATAAAACTCTCTTCCCAAGATAGGGTTTCATTAAACTCTTTGATTACATCTTCAAGTTCTTCATCAAAAATTTCTTTAACAAGTTGTGGTAAATTTTCATAATGATAATAAAAAGTTTTTCTTTCTATTTTGCATTGTTTTGCTATTTCAGTCACAGTAATATTATGTAAACTCTTTTTATTCAAAATTTTTATAAATTCTTGCTTTATTAGATTTTTTGTATAATTTTTCGCCATAAGACTCCCCTCTTATAAATTCATATATATTAACCATTTTTAAAATTATTAAATAGATAAATTAGAATATTATATAGCTTAAACTTCTAGTCTTTTATCATGTATTATAATATAATCTCAAGTATAGGAGAAGCTTATGGACGAGAAAAGAAAAATTAAATTTATTTTATATGCATTTTCCCTCTTGCTTATCATAGGCACAGTGGGTTATATGATTTTATCAGATGTAGATATTGTCGACGCCTTATACATGACAGTTATAACTGTATCTACTGTTGGCTTCGGTGAAGTTGGCACAACTAGCAATTCTTCAGAAATATTTTCAGTTATAATGATATTTTTAGGAGTTGGTCTCTTTGGTTATGCTTTTACAACTCTTGTTGCTATGTTTGTTGAAGGTAAGGTTTCTGATTTATGGAAGGGAAGTAAAATGGAAAGAAAAATTTCTGCTCTAAGTGATCATTACATAATATGTGGATCTGGAGAGCTTGCAGAAGTAATCATTAAAAAGTTTATAGATGAAAATTTAGACTTCGTAGTAATAACAGATAAACGAGAAGACCTTGATGACTACAGTCACCACAATATATTAGTTGTTGAAGGACAATCAACTGAAGAAAGTGTCTTACTTCATGCAGGAATTGAGAAGGCAAAAGGTCTTGTTGCTACAATGGAAACCGAGGTTGATAATATTGTTACAGTTCTTACTGCAAGAAATCTCAACAATAAAATTTATATAATCTCTAATGCAATTACAAAGTCAGGTAATGAAAAATTATTAAAAGTTGGTGCTAATAAAACCCTGTCAGCCATGGAAATATCTGGCAACAGGATGGCATCATTAATGATTAAACCAAATATTATTTCTTTTCTTGATGTTGTCACAAGAGTTGGAGATGTAGAACTTGACCTTGAAGAAGTTATCGTAAAGAAAGGATCTTATTTAGAAAACAAAACATTAATTGAAGCAGAAATACCAAGAAAAACTGGTCTAACTGTTTTGGCAATAAAAAAGATTGAAGATGAAAAGATACTCTTTAACCCTCCTATTGATTATACTTTTAAGATTGGCGATGTCCTTATAATACTTGGACGAGAAGAGCAAGTTGATAAGCTTAGAAATTTAGGAGATGAAATAAAATAATTTATATATAAGTTTAAACATTATAGGGGGAAATTTGATTGAAGAACAAGAGTAAGATGAGGGGTTTATTTTTTGCATCTTTAGGTGCTATGAGCTGGGGAATATCTGGTGTGTGTAGTCAGTATCTTTTTATGAATTATGATGTTGATTCATCTTGGTTAACGGCTATACGTATGGTCTTATCAGGGATCCTACTTTTAATTTTATCAGCCTTTAAAGATAAGGATAAAATAATAAAAATTTGGACAATTCCAAAAGATGTTGGATGGCTTTTTGCCTTTTCCATTTTAGGACTCTTAATGTGTCAGTACACTTATGTAAGTGCTATAAAATATTCAGACTCAGCAACTGCAACAGTCCTTCAAAGCCTTAACGTAGTTATAATGATCGTCTTTATGTCCATAGTGACAAGAACAAAAATGAAGTTCTCGCAAGTTCTAGCTGTTTTTTTAGCTGTGTTAGGAACCTACTTAATCTCAACTGGTGGAAATCCCCGAAACATGACAATTTCTACAGCAGGGCTTATCTTTGGATTGTTATCTGCTGTGGGAGTTATCACATATACACTTTTTTCCAGACCTATTATTGTTAAATGGGGCAACATACTTGTAACTGGTTGGGGTATGCTCATCGGTGGTCTTGTAATATCCATAATTACCAAGGCTTGGATTATACCAAAGGATCTTGACTTCATAGCATGGCTAATGATAGCAATTATAATAGTAGTAGGCACTGCTGGTGGCTTCTCCATCTTCCTTGAAGGTGTAAAGCATATTGGTCCAGTTAAGGCAACCTTAATTGGATGTCTTGAGCCAGCTTCAGCTACTTTGCTTGCTGCTATATTCTTAGGAATGAGATTTTCATTAGTAGAGTTAACAGGTTTTTTCTGTATACTCTTGACTGTCTTTTTATCAGTTAAAGACAAAGAAGCAGAAAATTAAGTTAGATTTTATAAAAATTTTTATAAGGCCTTTCTATTTATTTTATAAGTATCAAAATGTAATTATTATTTTGTAACAAGACAAAAGCATCTAGCTTTATGGTGACCCCATAAGGATAGATGCTTTTTTAATTCAATTACTTTTTCTTCTAAACCATGGTATTACTCTATTTACTTCATTTAAATATATTTCATATTCTATCCCAAATTCTTTTTTTAACCATCTTTCTTCTGTGTTTTTCATCAATATTGTTAGGTAGGCCCAGAAGACAAAGGGCAGTATTAATAAAATATAGTTTGCTGTGAGTAAAAGAATTCCTGTAAAGATAAATATAAATGCTGAGTAGACAGGATTTCTTACAAATCCGTAGACTCCACTTGTAATCAACTTTTTCTCTTTAACTTTTTTATTTATTTTTTGAACTATTACAGCCTCTATCCATAAATATAAGCCAAATAGTATTAGGAGAATTCCAAAAACAATAAAAAATATTTTTCCCTCGGTAAATTCTCCTGCATATAAGTATCCTTTAATATGTAGATATACTCCTAACATTGTTAAAAATAAACAGGTTAGTACATAAATTGGTCCGACCCCAAAAGCTGGCATTTTAAATTCTTTTGATTTCATTTTCAACCCTCAGTGATTATTGTAAACTTAATAATCCCCTTTTTTCCACTATGTAAATTGATGTTAACGAAGTAAAGCTTCTTTAAAAAAATAGTTTATTAAGTTCACTCCCTATCGCCAGTTATAAAATAATCGCAACAATCTGCTCCATTTGCTATGGTATCTTTTCTGTGAAGGACTCCATGTTGAAGACTTATCATAAGCTCGTCCAACTCACAGAATAAAGGCATTAATTCAGCTACCCCTAGCTTCTCTGTGTAAGCACAAATTGGGCAACGAGTAATTCTATAATAACAAGCTCCCTCATAGGGTTCTCCCTCAAAATCAACTTTAAAGGATGTTGGATATAGCTTTTCTTTTTCCTCTGTGTACCACTTGTAATACTTAAGTATATTTTTCTTATTTGCCTTTTTTCCCCTTTTAGTATTAAGATCAGTTAAGGAGAAAAACCATCTAAGTGAATAAAGGGCCCTTCTCATCATTTCTTGTACTATTTCAGGAGGAATACTTTTCTCGCTTGCTATATAAGGAGCTACAAAAGCAAGGGCGAACATCTCATTGTATGCCATGGGATTGTCATCGCCTATATCATCAGCCTCTTCTATTAATTTTCGATAAACTATCTTACTTTTTTTGATTACTTCTCTAGCATAATCATGTCCATAATTTTCTAGTAAGACTTTTTTCATAGGATATTTAAATAGATTGAAATAAAATCCATGGTATTTCATAATTTATCCCTTGCACCTTTCTTTAAATTATTTACTTTGTTGCAATAAATAAGATTTGTTCCTTTTTATCTAAATAATACTCACATTTAAAACCAATATCTGTGAGCATTTTTGTCAAATCCTTTGGTGTGTAAACTTTGAGATTTATAACTCTCGATAGTTTCCTAACATCTTTTCTTTTCATAGAAGAAACTTCATTACATATTAAAAATTTCCCATCTTTCTTTAGCACTCTATAAATTTCCTTAAAGCATTCCTCTATATCACTCCAGAAATAAATAGTTTCAAAAGCTGTAACAACATCTATTGATTCATCTTCAAAAGGAAGGCTTTTTACATCTCCTAATAGGATTTTACATCTTCCAGACTCTATTGCCTCTTTATTTCTCTCACTTGTTATTTTTACACTTGCTTCTGAGTGATCAAGGCCATAAACTTTATCAGCTTTAGTCAAAAAATATTCTATGTTACGTCCTCCACCACATCCCAAATCTAGGACAGTATAATCTTCAGAAATATTTAAGTAAGACCTACCCCACTTTGCTAATTTTTCATGCCCTTTATTCATACTCTTTAACATAAATCTTCCACAAAAATTATCTTTTGGCTTTCTAAAATTTTCTAAGAAACTCTTAAACATATACACCTCCGATTGATACTAATTATCACCTGTATTATATCACTTTTCATTATTTTAAACACAAATACTATTTATATTAATTAATTAAACGAAAATAAAAAAATGACCTCATTAATTTTGCGTTTTCAATCGAAATATTTGGAAAAATCAAATCTATTAGTCTTTCTTTTTTTTAA
>OGSE01000294.1_pt1 | contig 16309 bp, 15 predicted proteins | sample 1573791 | NCBI WGS metagenome assembly OGSE01 (sample SAMN03295813, study PRJEB24534) | human gut metagenome | isolation source: fecal sample 3 from infant 2 | host: Homo sapiens | place: USA: Pittsburgh, PA | collected 2014-07
AGGCTATCAATAATGGAGCAAGTCTTGTCTTGGAACTCCCCCTTCCCTACGCAACTTCTAATGCAGAAATATTTGCTCTCGGGGCTATAAATATTTTAAACTCCATGGGCATAGTCCATAGACTTTACTTTGGCAGTGAAGATGATGTGGAAGTCTTAAGGAGTCTCCAAGAAAAAATTAACAAAAACTTTGATGAAGCTAAGTTAAAAAAATATTTATCAGAAGGCAAGTCCTTTATAAGGTCTCGTGAGCTTGCCACGGACTTCTTAAGTCTAGAAGAAAAAGAAATTTTAAAAAGGCCCAACAACATTCTGGGTCTAGAATACCTAAGAAGTCTTACAAAATTAAATTCCAGTATAGATCCTTACTCAATAAAAAGAAAAAATGTGAACCATCACGACGACTTTTCCCTTGACAATTTTGCATCGGCATCCCACATAAGAAGACTGGCTTATGAGGGAGAAGATGTATCAAGATTTTTGCCGGATTATAACTTAGTAGTTGAAAACAAGTTGGAAAATTACTTTGACATCTTTAAGTACAAGATAATAAGTGAAAAAATAAATTTTAAAGACTACTTTGACTATGAAGAAGGACTCGAGAATAGGATTCTAGAAAATCTCGACGCAGAAAATTTTCACGACCTCATAGAGAAAGTCCACTCAAAAAGACACAGCAGGTCTAGGATAAAGAGATTAGTTATAGAAATCCTCTTAGACATAAAAAAAGACCTAATAAAAAATTCTTTTGAAACTCCTTACACAAGAGTCCTTGCTTGTGACGAAAGAGGTCTAAAAATTTTTAAAAAATCGAAAAATAAAAATAAAATATATTCATTTAAATCCTTTTACGACACATCAAGTGGCATAACAAAAGAGATGCTTGATAAGGAAATTTTGGCAAGTGACCTTTACAACATTAAAAACGGAAAAATAAAAACAGACTTCACAAGAGAAGTTTATAAAAAATTATAGTTTTGATTAATTATTAATGAGAATACACTAAATAAATAATGGAGACAATTAAAATGGAAATAGAAGTTTTTAATGAAATTCTTGGAGAAAATCTTGAACCTATCTTAGGACAAGATAGATATTATAATTCCCTTTCAGATTCAGAATGTTTTTATGAAATACCTGAATGGATTAATGACACAGGTTACTACCAAGGGGCAGTCATTAGATTTTATGATTTATTAAACAAGAAAGTCTATACCCCTTTTGAAAAAGAAAAAAATGTAAGCTATTCCTATGCAAAATTTAAAAATAATTTTTTCTATTTTTTAAAAGTAGATTTCAACAAAAATATTGTAGAATTAATAAAATATTTTCCAGAACAAAGCTTAGAAAGTATACACAAAATACCAATAGAGGAAGTGGAATTATATAATTTATCTTTAGAAGATGGATATGAATTTCATATATGTAGCTCTTCCGATAGATTTATTTCCTACTACCCACGTAAATTTAGCATAGAAATGGAGCCAGACCAATCAGTTTTATATGTCGACAAAGATAGACTTTATATAAACCAATGGATCGAAGAAGGCCTAGAAGGAGATGCAATAACCAATGACTATAAATACTATGAAAAATTACTTGTCCTGGATTTGGATGGAAATCTAATCTCTGAAAGAACAGGAAGTTTATCCCTCTATCCTGATGGAAAATGGTACCTTTCTTAAGTAACTTAACAAATTACAAGTCTCACTAAATAAAAATTCGTATGTGTTCGAACTTTCACAAGAAATTAATGTAAGTGATCTTTACGACATAAAAATAAAAACAGACTTCACAAGAGAAGTTTATAAAAAGTTATAAACTTATAAAATGCAAATTTTTTAATTAAAGGCAAAAAGAAACTCTCATCCTAAGAAATCCTAAAATGGAAATCCTAGAATGAGAGTTTTTTATTAGTCTTTAGTTTCGCTTATTGACTTTTCATAAATATTTTTAAATTCCTTTATATCCTTATTTCTCACGACTTCTTGAGGAACATCATGGGCACTAATAGAGCCTGCCCAGGACTCAGCTTCCCCATCAGGCTTTTTATTTTCCTCTGGGACTAAAATAACAGAATACTTAGTGACCTTCAAAGAAGTCTTGTCCATAATTTTTTGCAAATCACAAAGAGTATCAAAACATTCTTCAAGACTTGGCTTTTTAACATAACCAAAAGCCTGAGCATTTACATCTTCCTTAAAATTATTAAAATCAAATTTTTGGTCTAGAGTGAGTTTATCTTCAAGATCATTATTAAAAGTAGTTAAAGAAATTTTATAAGGGAACTTATATTTTTTCTCAAGCTTCTCACCATAATCATTTAATTCATCAGAAAGTCTTATAAATGTGTTAAATAAAATTGAGTCGTAAGTATCTACCTTTATCTTTCCAAAAGAATCAAATCCCAAATAAAACTTAGTGTCTTCACTATTTTTATCACGAAGTCTCACAATATAGTAGCCGTTCTTAAAATTATAATAGGCCCTGTCACGAATTAAGTCCAAGTCCTTGTAGTGAGTCTCAATATATTTAGTGGCAGACTTTTCCGCCATAAGTCTTGAAATAGGATTTCCGAAAAAAGCAATATAGAAAAATAATAAAAATAAAGCACAAACTATAGTTAGCCCAATAAAAAATTTTTTAAAATTAAATTTCTTTTCCATGGTCGCCACCTCCAACTTTTGATTTACTACATTATAGCGCAAAAAATAAACTCGAGCCTAGCCCGAGTTTTAACTTTATTTCTTATATTGATTTTTAAACTCTCTAAGCCTAGGAACAAATTCTTTATAAAAAGCATCACTCATTTCAGCGTGGAATTTTGCAATTTTTTCCCAATTTGACTTGTCCTTTGAATTTATATTCTCTATTGCAACATCAATAGTTGACATCTTATTATCATCTAACCTATTCCAATAGAGCTTTAAACCTAAATTATTTTCTATGTTTTCTTTATTTTTATATAGATAATCAAAAGCTGCCTTGTTTACTTCCTTGTCAGGCTTATTTAGTGTCATCGAAACTTTGGCAGATTTCATATAATAATAACAAGAAATATAAAATCCACTAGTCCCGGTAGTTCCTGTAATCCAAGAACCTTTTGATCGAGTAACATTCATAAAAGTTTCATTATCAATATTTGCTTCTTTAATTATAGGAATAGCATATTTCCAATATTCTTCCTTAATATTTTCTGGAGTCCTATCAAAATTATCAGAGTCTTCAAAATAAAAAATTAAATTATCAGGGTCTTCTTCATATAATTCAAATAATTTACTTAATATTCTAATTTTTGTATTTGTGTTATTATTTGTCGAAACAAAAATACTCTCATCTATTTTTTCATAATTAATTAAGTCCTCAAAATCTATTGATAGACTATTTCCTAGTATATCGTCCCTTTTTTGAGTAACTAAATTAATTAATTGTGATTTATCTTCATAGTGTAATTGTTTTATTACAAAAGTAAAGGCTTCTGACCAGCTTCTAAAAGATGACTCTTCTCCCCTAAAATTAATCTTTAAAATCTTCTTTCCTTTTAAATCATAATCATCAGCTAAGGAAATATATTCAACATCTTCTCTTTGTAATTCAAAGTTTGTAGTAGGATACTTCCAAATCTCATACACAGAAAGATTAAGTAGGTCCTTCTGCCTCTTTTCTATTTCTTCTTCACCCCAAGAGTCTAGTAATGCCAAGTCTTGGTTCATCCTAATGCCACTCTTCTTAAAGCCATGCTTTCCATCTCTCTTTTTAGTAAAAGAAGAGTTGCCCATGTCAGAGTTGTAACCTGTAATAGTTAGGTTACCTAGCTTGTGGATCCACTTTTCATGAATTTCTTCAGCATTATCTCCCAATTCTTCAAACCAATCATCATTTAATTTTTGCGGCATAATATGTTCAATGCTATAAGTACCATCATCTAAGTGATTATAAATATCCTTGGTTTCAACAGTCTTATAGTTTTCAATCTTATTAAATAGATAGTTTTTAAAACCTCCACGCATTAAGTAGATTTCTTTATTATTTAAGTTCTCATAAAACTCTTCATCCTTAGGGAATCTTCCAGAGTCTCTCTTATTAATAAGATTGTACTTTAATTTCTCGACATATTTATCTGTTGATCCATCATATCTTATAATGTCCTTATTTAAATTTAAGAAAATTTTATTTAAAGCATTGGTGCCAACTCCACAAATATTTCTCCTAAACAAATAAGATTCAATTATTTCTTAAATACCTATAAGGTCATCAAGATTTAGTTTGCCCTCGTCTTGTAAGCTAAAAATTTCCATAAAAAACGGCTCTGTTACAGTTCTATCCATTTTCATGAAATTAAACATAGCAGAATCTAAGTCTCTATTATTGAAACCACTTTCACCATCAAGTAGTTTTTTATAAAACTTAGAATACCTAAGCATATCTTCCAGCAGTTTTTCCAAAGAATCATTATGCTTATTAACATATTCCTTAAATTCAAAATAAACCTTAGCCATAGTCGGTGTTGAAAAAGTCTTAATACTTAAGTAATTACGAACAAAGTTATCTATTCTCTTATTAGTTAAGTCTTCAATCTTTATCCAATACTTTTCAAAATACTTATTTTGCTCATCCAAAGGCAAGTTCATCAAAATAAAATTCCTTATCTTGTCGCCTTCACTAAGAGCAAGACCAGTGGAGTTTAAACTTTCAAAGATAAGCTGGGCATCGTCGCCCTTTTCTAAAGTAATAGAAATAACTTGAAGTCTTTGAATTGCGGAATAAATTTCATCAATAAGATTAGAATCCTTCCTTAACCTCTCATAAAAATATTTAAAATTAATAGTCAAGTTAGAATTTTCTACATACTCGTCCTCTTCACCAAAAATTAAAGAATGAAGTGCTTGCCTATCTCTTTTAACAGGAATTAATTTTATCCTATCATCTTCCTTGGCCCACTTGGCAATAATGAATCTTTCCATTATTTGATCGTTTAAAGCTACTTCCTTAGATTCAACTTCGCCCTTCTCTACTAACTTGGTGATAGCTAAGAGAAGAAGAGTCACAGTTGTAAGTCTTTGTTGACCATCAATAATGTGGTATTCAGTAGTAGACCCAGCTCCCACAACATCAGAAACAATACTTCCAAAAAAGTGGTTACCTTCTTTATCATCAGTTAGTCTTAATAAATCATTATAAAGTTGTTTGCAGTTTTCAATCTTCCAATCATATCTTCTTTGGTAAACAGGAATAACATACCTGTTGTTACTTCCTTCCATATAGGAATATAATTGGATACCATCACCCTTCATTAGCTCCTCCAGTTTTTTTAATATTTGTTAATAATTCTAGTTTAACACATTAATGTAAATAAAATTATAATTTCTAATCTTTTGAGGAATCAAATTTTTAACATTTTTATAAAGCATATACTTATGATTTCTAAGTCTTGATTTATTATCTTATAACCAATATCATATTTGAAATTTTCTTCTTTATTATTTAGTTTCGAAAATTCATAAATTCTTATAAATTTATGAGTTTCTATAACTTCATCAATCTTTATAAGTTCATTAATTTTTATAACTTTATAAATTTTTATTATTTCATAATTTTTCATAGTCTCATAAATTTATACGACTTTGAAATTTTCTGAACTTGTGTTTTTAGGTCAAATGTTCTAAAATATAATTAATTAAAACTATTGTTTAAATATGTATTCGTTGTTATTTAATATATTTTGCTAGTTTGCCCTAGAGGTGGCTTATGACTTTTATTGATTATTCTTTGGAACCTAAATCTGATATTGCTTTTGTGGACATCAAATCTTTCTACGCCAGTGTTGAATGCGTCAAGAGGAACTTGGACCCTCTCTCCACTTGTCTTTGTGTTATGAGTAGGTCTAGTAATTCTAATGGTCTCATCCTTGCGAGCTCTCCTACCTTTAAACGTGTTTATGGTAAGAGTAATGTTGGCAGGGCTGGCGAGCTTCCCTTTGATATTGACACTAGGAAGTTTTGTTTTGAGAAGGCAAGGAGACAAAATATTGAGATTACGAAGTCTTATATTGATTTTATTGAGAAATGGGCGGAGAAAACTTTTATTGTCCCCCCAAGGATGGCTCTCTACATTGAGGAGAACTTAAAGGTTCAAAAAGTTTTACAAAATTATGCTCCCAGAGAAGACATCCTTCCCTACTCTATTGATGAGGGTTTTATTGATCTCACGAATTCTCTCAATTATTTTGTTCCCAACAAAAATGTTTCAAGGCGAGACAAGTTGGACCTTGTTTCTTCTATGATTCAGAGGGAGATTTGGGAGACTGCTGGTCTTTATTCTACTGTGGGCATGAGCAATGCCAATCCTCTTCTTGCTAAGCTTGCTCTTGATAATGAGGCCAAGAAGACTAGGACTATGCGTGCCAACTGGTCTTATGAGGATGTGGAGTCCAAGGTCTGGGCTATTGATGACTTAAAAGACTTTTGGGGGATTGGGTCTAGACTCAAGAGTAGGCTCAATGCTATGTCAATTTATACTGTTCGTGATCTTGCAAATTATGATCCTGATGTCTTGAAAAAAGTTTTTGGTGTCATTGGGCTTCAGCTTTGGTTTCACGCCAATGGTGTCGATGAGTCTAAGGTATCTAGGCCCTACAAGGCAAAATCCAAGGGCCTTGGAAACTCTCAAGTCCTCCCTCGTGACTACAAGTCTCAGGATGAGATTGAAATTGTCTTATCTGAGATTGCCGAGCAGGTTGCTGTTAGGATTAGGCGTCTTAGGAAGAAGGCTTCTGTTGTCGCTATTTACGTTGGCTTTTCTCACACAGAGAACAAGAAATCTATTAATGCTAGACGAACTATTAGACCTAGTCAATCTACTAGGGTCTTGCAGGAGGAAGTTCTAAAACTTTTTAGAGAAAAATATGAGGGTGGTGTTGTGAGAAATCTCGGTGTTACTTATGACAATTTGGTGGACCAGTCTTCTACTCTTTTTGATTTTTTTGATGATGTGAGGGCCATTGAGAGAGAAGAGAATCTTGACCATGCCATTGACGAAATTAGGGACAGGTTTGGCTTCACTTCTCTACAGAGGGCAACTTCTCTCATGGAAGGGTCTAGGGTTATTGAAAGAAGCAAGTTAATTGGTGGCCACTGCGGTGGCATGGATGGTTTAGAGTGATTTAGGAGGTGCTTCTATGGTTGATAGGTCTTATTTGCCCTTTAAGTCTGCTAGGGAATACATAGACAGGGGGATGGCAAAGTGGATGGGGTTTTTTATCTCGGAACACACTTCTGCCCTCTCCCACATGGGCGACTTCATAGATTTTTCTTCTCAAATGTCTAATGAAGAAATTGTCCTTTTGATTAGTCAGGTTTATGTAAATAGTCTCGAGGTTTTGGTTTTTACAAGTTACAGGCAAGATCCTTACCTCGGTAGAATCAAGGGAATTTTTGATGGAAGTATTTATTTAAGTGGAGAAGAACCCCTCAACATTGTTTTTGAAGATATTATTAAAATTGTTTTGGCGGAGGACCTATGAAGGACTTAGAAAAAAATTCTATTCAATTTGATTATTTTTCGATTAACTACAAAAATTTTGAGGAGACTTTTTATGAGTTTTCAAATGTCAATGTCCCCTTGATTTTTTTGACTGAGGACCTTCTTCTCCACATGTTTGCTACAGGTCACTCTTACTTCCTTCTCAAGGCTATAAATTCTGCAGATGAAAGGGATCATTATTTTATTTTTAAAAAAGTTACAAGTTCAGAAAATAATTTTGTCAGCCAGTTTGAATACTTGGGTCAAGTTTCTCCTCTTTGCTTTAAAGCTATCTTTTATAAGAGGAAGTGAGTATTCAGCCTAGGCTGATTTTTTATTTTTTTATTTTTATTTCTTATCTATTCTTTATTTTTCAAAAATCCACTTCAAAAAATCCACAAAAAAAGAAGCTATATCAAGTGATATAGCCTCTTTATATATTTTTAAAACAAATCTATTATCAAGCTTACTTTTGGTCAGCTGATTTTGCTTTAATTTCTCTAATCTTTTCCATAGATTCAATAATAGAACCTGCAAGAGCTTCCATGTCGTTTTCGTTAGCTTCGTTTAGAGATGTATTGATTGTAACTCTTTCTGGAAGAACATCAAATAGTTTTAGATTTTCATCTATATAGTTTTCAATCTTATCGCCAACTGTACAAGCCCAAGTACCATTTTCAATGATACCAACTGTTCTATTTTGAACGTTTAGTGCTTCTAGATCGTGTAGGAAGTTTTTCATCTTAGGATAGATTCCTAGATTGTAAGTTACAGATGCAATAACAAGGTGAGAGTATTGGAATGTTTTTGCTATTAGGTAGGATATATCTGTCTTAGAAACATCATATACTTCTACTTTTTTAACTCCTCTTTCAACTAGGCTGTTTGCAAAAGCTTGTGCAGCTCTTTCTGTATTTCCATACATTGATGCATAAACTATTAGTACTCCTTCTTCTTCTGGTTCATATCTTGACCATTTGTCATACTTGTCTAGGATAAATCCAAAGTTATCTCTCCAAACAAGTCCGTGAAGTGGACAGATATATTTAACTTGTGGAAGAAGTGGTGCAGCTTTTTTAAGAACATCTTGGATAAATGGTCCATATTTGCCTACGATGTTAGTAAGGTATCTTCTAGCTTCATCAAGCCAATCTCTTTCCCAATCAACTTCATCTGCAAATAATTTACCGTCCATAGACTTAAAGGAACCAAATCCGTCTGCTGAGAACAATACTCCATCTGTTACGTCAAGAGACATAATAACTTCTGGCCAGTGAACCATTGGAGCTTCAATGAAAGCAAATGTATGCTTACCGAAGGAAATTGTATCTCCTTCTTCAACTATTATTAGTTGATTTTCTGGAATATGATATCCCATTTGTCTCATAAATTGGAAACCTTGTTCACTTGATATAATTCTAATATCAGGCCATCTTATACATATTTCTTCAATAGCTCCACAGTGGTCAGGTTCCATGTGGTGGATTAGCATATAATCAAGGCTACGTCCATCTAATATATTTTCAATGCTTTGTATATAATCTCTTGCAATTGACCAATCGACTGAATCTACAAGAACTGTCTTTTCGTCCATCAAAAGGTATGAATTGTAAGAAACTCCATCTGGAATAGGGAACATATTTTCAAAAAGTTCAAGTCTTTTATCATTTCCCCCTACAAAATATAAATCATCTGTTATTTTTCTATTACTTAACATTTAAAGAGCCTCCTTACTTTCTATCAACAGTAAAATCTTCTTCAATGAAGTTTTGCTTTTCTTCTTGGCATTCTGGACAAGTCCAATCCTCTGGTAATTTTTCGAAATCTGTACCTGGATCGATTTCTCCTTCTGGATCTCCGTAGTTTGGATCATATTCATATCCACAACCTGGACATACCATAACTTTATAATTTGGAGCTAACTTTCTAGGTTTAGATCTTCTAACTTTAACCATTGGAGGTGCTGGTTCTTTTTCACCAGTTCCTAATGCTTCAGCAAGAAGTGGCATGATTTCAAATATGTCTCCAACTATACCATAGTCACAGTTCTTAAAGATTGGAGCACCTGCGTTCTTGTTGATAGCAACAATTGTTGATGCGTTTTTAATACCCTTTAAGTGTTGGCTGGCTCCTGAAATACCACATGCGATATATAGGTTACCATTGAATTTTTGTCCTGACATACCAACGTATCTTTCAAGTGGAAGAAGTTTTAGAGTTTCTGCAACTGGTCTTGAAGAACCAAGTGCTGCACCTGCTGCGTGAGCAAGTTCTCTAGCCATATCCATGTTTTCTTCTCCACCGATTGCCTTACCTACTGAAACAACTCTTTCAGCTTCGTAAACAGGAGTATTAATGTCAATACCTACTGAGAAGTCGTATCCATCTTTCTTAAGGTTTTTAACTAGTATATCAACAGCTTCTTTTGCTGTGTCTGCTTTTATAATTTCTCTTTTTCTTTCTCCAGTGATAGGGCCAGCTTTTTTATCTAATACAGCAGCTCTACCTTTTTTCTTTGGAGCTTTACCAATAAGGTGACTTGCAACTACAACTCTTTGGATTTCAGAAGTACCTTCATAGATTGTTGTAATCTTAGCATCTCTGAAGAATCTTTCTACGTCCATGCCCTTTAGGTATCCATTACCACCGTGGATTTGAAGAGCTTCGTTAACAACCCACATAGCAACTTCAGATGCAACTGTCTTAGCCATTGCAGCTTCCATTGAATAGTTTTCGTGATTTTGTTTCATTTCAGCAGCTGAATAAACCATAAGTCTTGCGGCTCTAATCTTTGTAGCCATATCTGCAATCTTAAAAGCAACTGCTTGTTGTTGAGCAATTGGTCTACCAAATTGAACTCTTTCTTTTGCATAAGCAAGTGCAGCTTCAAATGCACCTTGTGCAATACCTAGTGCTTGAGATGCGATACCAATTCTACCACCGTCAAGTGTTTGCATTGCAATTCTAAATCCTTGACCTTCTTTACCAAGTAAGTTTTCCTTTGGAACCTTAACATTGTTAAATTGAAGTTCAGCAGTAGTTGAAGATCTAATACCTAATTTGTCATAGTGATCTCCAAATGTGAATCCTTCCCATCCCTTTTCTACTATGAAAGCAGAAATTCCGTGAGTACCGATTCCTGGTGTAGTTACTGCATATACAACATAAGTGTCAGCAGCTGGAGCGTTTGTGATGAAGATCTTGTTACCATTTAAAATGTAGTAATCTCCATCAAGAACTGCAGTTGTTTCTGTACCACCTGCATCAGAACCAGCATTTGGTTCAGTTAATCCAAAGGCACCAAGTTTTTTACCTTGAGCAAGAGGTTTTAAATATTTTTCCTTTTGTTCTTTTGTACCGAAAGCTTGAATTGGATAAGATCCTAATGAAGTGTGAGCTGATAATACAACACCAACACCTGCGTCTACTCTTGAAAGTTCTTCTACAGCGATAGCGTAAGAGATAACATCCTTGCCTGCTCCGCCTTCTTCTTCTGGATATGGAAGACCCATCCAACCGTTTTCGCCAATCTTCTTAACAATTTCTTCTGGAAATTCATTGTTTTGATCAAGACCAAAAGATAATGGCTTGATTTCTGCTTCTGCGAATTCTCTGATAGCCTTACGAAGGGCTTCATGTTCAGCAGTTGTCTTGTACATATTTGACATATTTTCCTCCTTTTAAGATTAAAGATAATTAAAGTATTTGATACTTTAAAAGTTAAAAACAAAAGATACACCAATACGGTATACAATAATTAAAGTATACATCATCTTTGATAAAGTGTCAAAACATTTTCACAATATTTTTAATAAATTTTAAAAATATTTTTATGGTGAAATCTTTTCTTTTTTTCGATTTTATTTATACCCCAATTTAAAAAAATTACAATCTACTAGTCCATTAATTGATTAATTCTTTTTTTGTTGTAAAATATAAAACTAACAAGAAGATATTTATTGAAAATGGAGGAATTATGGAATTAGAAAAGTTATTAGAGTGGAGAAGATCTTACAGAAAATTTGATGAAGAAAGAGAGCTTTCTAAGGATGACATTGATGGAATTTTAAATTCTATTAAGTTTGCTTCCTGTGCAAACAACAGACAGTTTCTCAGATTCATTTCTGTTGAGAGCAAGGAAAAAGTTTTAAAGATTTTTGACAAAACAAGATGGGCTGCCTCCCTCCCTAATGGTGCAGGTAGACCTAAGGAAGGCGAAAGACCGGTTTATTTTATTGCCATCTTAAGTGACAAGGAAAAGAAATTAAAGTTTGATGGAGTTGACCAAGGACTTGTGATTTCTAATTTAACTCTTGCTGCAGCAGAAAGAGGAATTGGATCTTGCATCATTGGAAGTGTCACTGACGAAGAGATGCGTGAAATTTTATCTTATGATGAAAGATACACTTGTAGCCTCGTCATTGCCTTTGGATATCCAAATATAAAATCAAAAATAAAAGAAATTAATTTAAGCGAAGACCAATCTTATTACCTAGATGATGATGGGAATTATATTGTGCCTAAATACAAGCTTGATGATATTGTAAGGAGGATATGATGAGCGAAAAGGAAAAAAGTTTTTCTAGTTTTATAAAGAGAAAGGCAAAATTATATTTTATTGACGCCCTTGGTGCCATGGCCTTTGGACTTTTTGCAACTCTCTTGGTTGGTACAATATTAAATACTCTTGGCAAGTCCTTTAATATTGCTTTTTTAACAGATGTCCTTTGGCCCCTAGCACAAAAAGCAACGGGACCTGCCATTGCAGTTGCAATTGCCACAGCTATGGCTGCCCCAAGTCTTGTTGTCTATGCGGCAACTGTGGTTGGGATAGCTGGCAATGAACTTGGCGGTCCCATGGGAGTTTATATTGCCACTATAGTGGCAGTTGAGTTTGGAAAGCTTGTTAGCAGGAAGACAAAAATTGACATAATAGTTACTCCTGCCATTACTGTTCTCACTGGAGTTTTTGTTGCAAACTTTGTTGGTCCTATTATTGGCAACTTTATGAACCTTCTCGGTGCAATTATTATTAACGCCACAGACAAGGCTCCCTTCTTTATGGGAATAATCGTCTCTGTGGTTGTTGGAATAGTTTTGACACTTCCAATTTCATCTGCTGCCCTATCAATGATGCTTTCCCTTTCATCCCTTGCTGGTGGAGCTGCAACAATTGGCTGTTGTTGTCAAATGGTTGGCTTCGCAGTAATGTCCTATCGTGACAATAAGATTGAAGGTCTTGTTGCTCAAGGTCTTGGCACTTCCATGCTACAGATGCCAAACATTGTGAGAAAACCTCTTATAATTATTCCGCCAATACTTTCATCAGCAATCCTGGGGCCAGTCTCAACAATGGTATTTAAGCTCGAGAACACTCCTCTAGGTTCTGGTATGGGAACTAGTGGACTCGTTGGTCAAATTTCAACTTTTGCTGCCATGCCTGATGTCCCTTTTACGAAACTTCTTGGAATAATCTTGCTTATGCACATAATCCTGCCTGGTCTTGTGACCTTTGCGATCTATGAAGTTCTCTACAGGAAGGGATTAATTCAAGATGGAGATATGAAATTATATTTTAAATAAATTAAGACGAGCACAAATTATATGCTCGTCTTTTTTTAGTGTTCGAATAATTTTAAATTATTATTTCAAGGCTTTTCATTTTGTCTTTCGTTAATAAAGTTAGTAACTTCTGGCATAAGTTCATTGCTCATTATATCCAGAATATTTTCAAGAGTTTCTATGTCTTTCTTATCAACTCTTTCTCTTAGTCTATCTAAGACTACTTTTACATAGGATGTCTTCATACTATAGTATTCATAAAACTTATCTGTGCATTCAAGAAAGTACTCCCTTCGATCTTCTTGGGATTGAACTTTTCTGAGATAGCCCTTCTTTATTAAGGCTGTTAACTTATAGGCAATATTTGGATGTGACCATTCAAGAAAGTCTGTTACGTCACTTACTCTAGGTCTATTTAATGCGTGTATTACTTCCATTGTGAAAGTTTCTGTTGCTGTTAATGTTGCCTCCCTATCTTCTAGCTTAGCAAACATATTTTTATACAAGTTCAACTTAAATTTATCGTAAACTTCGTTAAATTTTTCTTCCAAATTATTGTCCATACTAGCCTCCTATTGTAGTGCAAAGGATAGTTCACAAGTCATAATTTTTTCTCCTCCTCTTGTAATATAACCCTCTGCAATGCCAAGATTTTTTATTAACTTTATCATTTTACAACTTATTTCTAAATAGTCTCCCGGTCTCACAGGTTTATAAAAGCGTGCTCGCTTTACTCCACCAAGTATGGCAATCCTGCCTGGATTTTCTTTTAATAAGGCAACAGCACCAACCTGTGCAACAGCTTCTATCTGAAGAACTCCTGGCATAATAGCTTCCTGTGGAAAATGTCCTTGAAAATAATATTCACCACCGGATACCGCTTTTATTCCCTTTGCGTATTTATTATTATCTATTTCTACAATCTTGTCAACAAGTATAAAAGGGTAGGTATGAGGTAAAATTTTTCTTAATTCATCAAAGCTTATTTCCATAATCAGTACCTCTTAAAAATTAGGCAGGCATTGTGGCCACCAAAACCTAAAGAATTTTTTAAAAAATAATTTATTTTGTAGTCTTCAGCCTTAAGTGCAAAATTGAGATCACATTCTTCATCTTTATTTTTATAATTTATTAATGGCGGCAAAAAGTTTTCATTCATTGCAAGTATAGATAGTATTGACTCTACAACTCCTGATCCACCCAAGAGGTGGCCCATTTGAGATTTAGATGAGGAAACCTTGACCCTCTTGCTTCCAAAAACACTTTTTATTGCTAGGCTTTCAAGTTTATCATTTAAGTTTGTCGATGTCCCATGTGCATTGACATAATCAATTTCACTTGGACTTATACCTGCATCTTTAATTGCATAGTCCATGGCTTCTCTTGCAAACTTTGCACTTGGGGATGGAGATGTTATGTGATATGCGTCGCAATTAACTCCGTAGCCAACAATTTCTCCTATTATATTTGCCCCCCTCTTTAGGGCAGACTCCAAACTTTCTAAAACTAAAATTCCTGCTCCTTCTCCCATTACAAAACCATTTCTATCCTTGTCAAATGGTATTGAAGCCCTATTTTTGTCCTTGGAGCTACTCAAGGCTTTCATGGAAGTAAATCCACCAATACCAAGGTAGGTTATTGATGCTTCGCTTCCGCCAGCAAAAATTATTTCCTCATAACCATTTTTTATTGCCCTGTAGGCTTCTCCTATTGAATTAGTTGATGATGCACAGGCTGTAACCATTGAAAGGCAAGCTCCATGAGCTCCTATATCTATAGCAACATTAGCTCCAACAGAATTTATTATTGTCTTTGGAATAAAGTAAGGACTAAGCTTATCAAAACTTCTCTTCATACCCCTTTGATAGTCTTCTTCAATAGTCCCAAGGCCACCTATACCTGATGTTATATAAACACCAACTCTTCTATTTTCCATTTCTTCTCTTGAAATCTTTGCATCTACCATTGCCCTTCTTGCTGCTACTAGTGCATATTGATTTACCCTGTCTAGCCTATTTAATTCTTTTCTCGAAAACTCTTTTTCTTCATCATAGTCTTTGAGTTCAGCTGCAAGAGTAACTTCCCTATCATCTATTGGGTACCTACTTATCTCATCAATGGCACATTTTTCTTCACGCATTGCCTTAATTAATTCTTTTCTTGTAGAACCAAGAGGTGTCAAGGCCCCAAAACCTGTTACAACAACTCTCATATATTCATGCCTCCATCAACAGAGATTACCTGTCCTGTTATGTAAGAAGAGTCCTCTCCTGTAAGAAAACTAACCACATTAGCTACGTCCTTAGCAAGTCCATACCTTTTCATTGGTATGTCACTAAGAATTTGTTTTTTAACTTCATCTGATAAAGTCTCTGTCATTTCTGTTTCTATAAATCCCGGGGCAACTGCATTCACTAAAACATTTTTTGAAGCCACTTCCTTGGCAAGTGCTTTTGTAAAACCAATGACGCCTGCCTTTGATGCACTGTAATTTGTTTGACCTACATTTCCTCTTATTCCACTAATAGATGAAATATTAATTATTCTTCCACCCTTGTTCTTCATCATCTGCCTTGCAAATAATTTGGAGAGATAAAAAACAGAATAGAGATTAGTTTCTATAACTTTCTTAAAGTCTTCTTCCTTCATCCTGAAAATTAAATTGTCTCTTGTCATTCCTGCGTTATTAACAAGGACTTCGACTTCTATATTTTTTTCACGACACAAGTTAAAAATTCTTTCACAATCTTCTTGCTTTGATAGGTCACCCTTCACACAAATAACCTCTGTCTTCAATTCATCTTTTAATTTATTTATTTTATCTTCTCGACTTCTTGTGTGGAGTATTAGATTGTAATCTCCTGCAAGCCTTCTTGCTATTTCTCTTCCAATTCCACCACTAGCACCTGTTACCAATGCATATTTTTTATTGCTCATTTCTCACCTCGTATAATTTCCTCTTCATTCTTCAGAGACCTAACTTCCAGGTCTTTAAAGTTTTTCTTAATTATTTTTGAAATAACATCTCCTGGTCCAATTTCTATAAACTCATTTACTCCCTGGTCTACCATGCCCTTTATATCATCAAAAAGTCTAACAGGACTATAAATGTGTTGAGACAAGACTAGGCTCAAGTCTTCTCCTTCATATTTTTTTCCACTTAAATTCAAGTAATAGTCTAGATTTGCTTGGGAGAACTCGACCTTCTTTAAGTATTGATAAAATTT
>OGSE01000305.1_pt1 | contig 15672 bp, 16 predicted proteins | sample 1573791 | NCBI WGS metagenome assembly OGSE01 (sample SAMN03295813, study PRJEB24534) | human gut metagenome | isolation source: fecal sample 3 from infant 2 | host: Homo sapiens | place: USA: Pittsburgh, PA | collected 2014-07
CAGTAAATGACAATGACAAGGAAGAATTCTTAGGAATCGCTAAGACAATGAATGAAATGGGCTACAAGATTGTGGCAACAAAGGGAACTTGCAAATTCTTAAAAGAAGCAGGAATTGATGCAAAAGAAGTTGGCAAAATTAACGATCCAAGACCAAACATCCTTGACGTAATAAGAAATGGCGAAATCGACCTAGTAGTTAACACTCCAACAAAGGGTGGCGACTCAACAAGAGACGGATTCAAAATTAGAAGAATGGCTACAGAATACGGCATCGATATAGTGACATCACTTGACACCCTAGCAGCAAGAGTAGCAGTTAAAAATAAAAAATTCCATGAAGAAAACATGGACATCTACGACATAACAGAATTTTAATATAAAAACCTTATAAGACATAAAAATAACCTCGGTGTAAATAAAACATCGAGGTTTTCTTTTGATTTTTATTTTCTAAATATGAATAGATGCTCATGAGCAATCAATAAAAAATTGTATTTTATACTGTTTGTTTTCCAAAATCCAGTAGCTTTACAATTATGTTGCTCTTTAATTATCATTTCCTTCATTTTAAATCCTGCCTCCTCAAAAACTTGCATTACATAAAATGAAAGTGGTATCATGTGTCCCTTTTGTCTAGTATCGCCAATTAAGACTGCGCAAAATTTATCTTTCTTTAAAACTCTATAACTTTCAGATGCAACTTTTTTCATTTCCTCTAAAAAGTCTTTAACTTTCAAACGTGATAAGTCTTCTTCAATATCTTCACTATACTCTATTATGTTTGCATATGGTGGATGAGTACAAATCAAATCTATGCTATTACCTGGAATAAAGTCTAAGTTTCTTGCATCTCCCTTTCTCAAAAAAACTTTTCCATCTGCGCCAACATGTTCGAAATCAACTTTTTCTTTACAACGATTAAGAGCAACATCATTAACATCTATTCCGATTATATTTCTATTTAATAACTTTGCTTCAACAAGGGTTGTTCCTCCACCTGCAAATTGATCCAATATTAACTCTTTTTCATTTGAATATCTTAAAATTATATTTCTAGGTATGTAAGGTGACCAATTACCTCTCCACTTTGCATCATGCGTTGCCCAGTTTCCGCGTTGAGGGAAACTCCAATGGGTTGTCATTTCGAGTTCAAAATTTTCGGGTTCCCATTTTGTTATTTTATTTGCCATTACTTAAAAACCTCATTAATAATGCCATCTTCTAGTTCTTTTATATTGTAAATATTTTCCATAATATCAAAAGTTTCTTCAAGATTATTTTTTGCACTAAACCAGCCTTTTCCATCAGTAATCCATACGAAAGTAAACCCATCAATACCTTGTGACTCTACTGCCAATGTCTTGTAACTTCTAGCTGTTTCATTAAGTTTACTTCCACCTCCAGAATAAAAATTTGTTTCAATTGCATATATCATGCTTGAAGTTTTTATAACGAAATCAAATCTTTTCTCCATTTTTCCTTTGTTAGAAAGATTTGATAGATCTATGTCCCATTTAGCTGAAATTTCACTAATATACATCTCTTTAAAATAGTTTTCATTTTTTCTAAAACCAGCTTTTTTAATGTAACTTTCTACTAAATTTTCCATTAAATGGCCACCACGATTTTTTCGACCATTAGAATCAAGCCCTGTCTCAACACCAGTTACATAATCTATTAAATTATTAACTATGTGATTTTTTAATAAATCAAAAAGACCTGTTTCTTGCATAAAATACACATAATTATTATAATGCATTGATTCATCTTCTATATTCTGCAATGAATTAAATTTATATAAAAATCCACCATTATCGTCTTGGCAATAAATTTCATTAAGTCTTACTGCCAATAGAATTGGAATACATTTAATAATTTCTGGATAATTTTTTATTAATTTTATAAACTCATTTTCTATATCTTTAGAACCAATAAGAGAATTTAGAATATTAAGCTCAACTTTTATTCTATCTATATTTTTATAAATCTTTTCAAAATTGATGTAATATTTGTAATCAGATATGCTGTTTCTAAAATTACCTAGCCATTCTGTAAAATTCTTTTTTTCCATTAATAACTCCTTTAATTAATTCTTTTAAAAATTTGAAATCAATAACTCCTTCACATTTCCTCTTTTTTTGCTATCAGAATTTATCATCCTTTTAGCATCTACTCTTCTTATTTTAAATTCAGAATATAAATTATCAAAAAAATTATCCTCTTCATCTGTGTTTTTTGGGTCGGAATTACTTAATACAAATTTTGCCCCTTTCTTATCAATTTTTTTTACAAAATTTGCTAATTCTATTTGATTATTATCATTAAATTCATTAGATGTATATGCTGTAAAGTTAGCAGTCTTAGTTATTGGTCTATATGGAGGATCAAAATATACAAATGTATTTTCATCTATAAAATCTTCAGAGTCCTTAAAATCAGCACATTTTATTTCAACTCTTTTTAATTTATTTGAAATCGCAATAATATTTTTTTCATCACAAATTTGTGGATTTTTATAAGAGCCCATAGGAACATTAAACAAACCTTTGCTATTTACTCGGTATAATCCATTAAAACATGTTCTGTTTAAAAATATTAAATAAGAGGCCTTTAAAATATTAAACTCATTACTTTTCTTTATTTTTAGGTCATTAAATATTTGTCTTTTTTCTAAATAATATTGTTTTCTCTGTACTTTATCCTTGTCCAAGTATTCATTTTCCATAATTTTTAATAACTCAATTAATTCTAGGCTATTATATTTTATAGTTCTATAAGCATTTATTAAGTCATCATTGGTATCACTGATATAAATAGACTCTAAGTCATATTTATTTAAAATATCAAAAAAAACTGCGCCTCCACCAACAAAAGGTTCAACATACTTTTTTATATTGTTATCATAAAACGGATACTGCTTTTCTATTTCTTTAAGAAGTTGACCCTTTCCTCCTGCCCATTTTAAGAATGGTTTAACTTTATAATCACTAATTCTTTGATTCAAATTTTGAACTTTATAAGAAAAGTCTTCATCTTTAATAAATTGTTGTGTTTTTGAATTAAGTATTGCCTTGGATATCAAGTCCACTATTCCTTTCTTTTGAATAAAAATATTATATTAGAGAATTCTTCTTATTACAAACTTTCAACTATCGAAAAACATAAAAAGATATTTTTTCTTATATTCTATTTCTAGATTATTTTTATTTTATATTTAATTTTTCTCTTAAGTCCCTTATGTCCTTGTCGATTTTTTCTTCGTCAAGTTCTCTGTCCCTATTTTCCATAGCCCTATCAACTAGATCCTTTAGGTCTTGGTCTATTTCTTTTTCGAGTTTTTCAATGGCAAGTTTAACAAGTCCACCAAGTTCTCTAAATTTAGTTACCACCCTGTGCTCATCTGCAATGTGTCCCATTAAAAATCCAAAGGTCCACTCTGCATTAGTCTTTGTTAAGACACACTTATGGTCCACCATAACTCCTCTGTCTTTAAGACTTAGTAAGAAGTCACGTAACTCTTCCCTATCCATGTCTGGAAAAACCATAAGCTTTTCTTCTGCTTCAAGGCTTTCATTTTTACTTAAGTCTTCCTCAAAAAGTTCTCCAACCTTCTCTTCTAGGTTTTCTTTATTTATCTTATTTAATTCAATTCCAAAGTCCCTTGCAACTTCTTCAGTGATTTTTGTCTTTTCAATATCTAACCCATATAATAAAATTTTCTTCATTTAAACACCTCTGTATTAGTTTACCCAATTTTAATTTATTTATTGCCTTTATTATCTTTGTAATTTTTATGAAATGAATTTAGAAACTCTTTTATTTTTCCACTTACATTAAATTTTCGACCACTTAGATAAGTTTTATTTACTTTTCTTCACAATGATTTATATTATAAGTAAAGGAGGTCGGAAATGGATTTTGAAATTAAAATAGATGAAAATTTTAAGTTGCCCAAGGCTGTGGTTTATACTGATAAACTTACAGAAGAAGTTTTAAGGCTTAAGTCCTTTGTCCTAGAAAATTCTGATAATATTTTGCTTGCCTATCTTGGCGAGAAGATTAAAATTTTAAATCCCAGCAAGATTTATAGGATTTATACAGAGGATTCAAAAGTTTTTGCTGAGTCTATAGATGAAAAATTTCAGATAAAGAAAAGAATTTATCAACTTGAAGATGACTTAAAGCTAAAAAAGTTTGTGCGAATTTCAAATTCTGAACTAATTAACCTAAACTTAGTCGATAGCTTTGATTTATCTTATTCGGGAACTATTTCTGTCATTATGAAAAATAAGTCCAGAACCTTTGTCTCTCGAAGATATGTGAAAAAAATTAAGGAAACTCTTGGTATATGAGGTGATTTTATGAAAAAAATTATTAGTCAAATTATAAATGGCATTTTAATTTGTGAATTTGTATTACTTGTCATTTCAATTTTTATGTCCTACATTTTTTTGGATGGGGGTTTTACCCTAGCTAACCCTGACTTAATAGAAAGTTCTGCTTCTGTATTCTCTGCAAGCCTTTCTTCCATCTGCCTTACGGGACTTCTTGGCATAGTTTTTAGCCTTGCATCTCTTGTTTGGAAAGAAGAAAAATTTTCTATTTTAAAAAGGACAATCATCCACTTCTTTTTAACTGCCTTTACAATAAGCTTTGTTGGTTATAAGTTATTTTGGTTTCAAAGATCCCTTCAATCCTTGTCAATCTTCTTTGCTACTTACTTTTTAATCTACCTTGCTATTTGGTTTATTGAATATGCAATTTACAAGAGAGATATTTCGAGATTAAATGCTAAAATAAAAAATAATATATAAAAGCAAACCGCCCTATGAATTTATTCACAAGGCGGTTTTTCTTTTACTTGTTTTTTTCACCAATAACTTCGATTTTATATCCGTCTGGATCCTTTACAAAGAAGTAGGAATCTGATTTGTCAGAAAGAGCTTTAAGCTCTGTTACGTCGCATCCCTTATTTTTTAATTCTTCTCTAAAGGATCTTATATCCGGATGAGAAATTGCAATGTGACCGTATCCATTACCTATTGTATAATCTCTTCCGTCGTAGTTATAAGTTAACTCTAATTCAAAGGGTGAGTCCTCTAACTTTAAATACAAAAGTGTGAATTCATCTTCTGGAAAATCCTTGCGTCTTGATTCAACAAAACCCAGTGCTTCTTTGTAAAATTTTTCTGATCTTTCTAGGTCTTTAACCCTAATCATTGTGTGTAAAAATTTCATGTCTTCCTCCTTCTCCATTATCTCGTATTTCTTTTCTATAGTTTAATTATAACCAAAAGTTAGCTTACTTACACATAAGTGCCCTTTCTTAATTAATAGATGAGTCTGTAATAATTTATAACAAATTAATAAGTAGTAGCTTTATGTTTTTCTTAGACCCACAAAAGAAAAAAGCCAGAGAATTTTCTCTAGCTTTATTATTCTTATGCGAGTTCTGCATTTACTTTTTCTGATTTTTCTTCCTTCATCTCTTCTTTTGAGATGATGTCCTTAACCTTCATTAGCCTTGTAATATTTGCTCTTTCACTTTCATCAAGCTTTGAGCGAATATATTTTATAGTTTCTTCTAGGTCTGGAATTGTTTTGTACTCAAGGGCGTTTACCCTTCTCCTTGTTTTTTCAATTTCGTTGGCAAGAAGTTGAGACGCCTTTTCTTTTTGGGTTAGAGTCAACAACTCTTCCATAACTTCTGTAAGATTATCTATTGCTGAGTCAAGGTCTGAAGTTGTCTGAGCATATCCATAGGGATATCTTGAAGCATCTTCTGATGTCTTCTTTGTGATAAACTCCATCTCGGGCACGTCAACAGACATTACATTTTTCTTTCTTATATCAACAAGAGTTTTTGTAGTTGGAAGAGCAATAGCTTCTTCTAACATCTCTGGACTCATGGCAGCTGATGCCATTAAGAAGGCCTTAAAGGAATCTTGAAGTTTGTCTTCAACTTCAAGTCTTAACTTTTTATTTTCTTTGATAAGAGTGATGAACTGTCTCATAAGTTCATCTTGCTTGTCCTTTAAAAGTTTGTGACCTCTCTTTGAAGTTTCAAGTTTTGTCTTTAGAATGGATAAGTTCATCCTTGTGGGGTTTATATTTAGTCTTGCCATTATAATCCCTCATTTTCTAAATTTTTAGGATCCTTAGAATCCTCCTCTTTATTCTCCTTATCGCCCAAATATTTTTCAATTAATTTGTCGTCAATTCTCTTAAGCTCGGTCTTAGGAATTATAGATAAAAGTTCCCATCCTAGGTTTAGGGTTTCAAGTATAGACCTATTTGTTTCAAAACCTTGAGATACATATTGCTTTTCAAACATATCTGCAAATTGTGCAAAGGCCTTGTCAGTTTCTGTAAGGGCAGTTTCCCCTAGAATTGCAGAAAGTTCCTTTGCTTCCTTACCTGCTGTGTAGGCAGCGTAAATTTGGTTCATTGTATCTGCGTGGTCTTCACGAGTCTTGCCTTCACCAATACCCTTGTCCTTAAGTCTTGATAGGGATGGGATTGCGTTAATTGGTGGTTCAAGACCTTGTTTAAATAATTGAGTTGATAGGATTATTTGTCCCTCTGTGATATAACCTGTCAAGTCAGGGATAGGGTGAGTGATATCCCCTTCTGGCATTGTCAAGATAGGTATTTGTGTAATGGATCCTTCTCTGCCCTTAATCCTTCCAGCTCTTTCGTATATACCTGCAAGGTCAGTGTATAAATAACCTGGGTAACCACGTCTACCTGGAACTTCTTTTCTCGCTGCGGAAACTTCTCTTAGGGCTTCTGCATAATTTGTCATATCTGTTAAGATAACAAGAACGTGCTTGCCTTGTTCAAAGGCCAAATATTCTGCTGCAGTAAGGGCCATCTTTGGTGTTGCAAGTCTTTCAATAGCTGGGTCATTGGCAAGGTTCATAAATAGAACCGCCCTGTCAATGGCTCCTGTCTTTGTGAAGTCATCAATAAAGTATTGAGCTTCTTCAAAGGTAATACCCATGGCTGCAAAGACAACGGCAAAGTCTCCACCAGAAAGTACTGTCGCTTGTCTTGCTATTTGAGCTGCAAGCTCGTTATGAGGAAGACCTGCTTCAGAGAAGATAGGAAGTTTTTGTCCCCTAACAAGAGTGTTAAGTCCATCAATTACAGATACTCCCGTTTGAATAAATTCTGATGGGTAATCTCTTGATACTGGGTTAATTGCTGTACCGTTTATATCAATTTTTTCTTCTGGAATAATTTTTGGACCGTCATCAATTGGTTCTCCAAGTCCATCAAAGACTCTACCAATCATATCAGGTGAAACTCCAAGTTCAAGTGGCTTACCTAGGAACCTAACACTTGTGTCCTTTAGGTTGATTCCACTAGAACCTTCAAAGATTTGCACCATGGCCTTGTCGCCTTCAATTTCGATTACACGACCACGTCTCTTTTCTCCATTTTGCAGCTCAATGTCAACTAGTTCTTCATAGGCTGCACCTTCTACACCTTCAACAGTCATAAGAGGTCCAACAACTTCTGTTACTGATTTATATTCTTTAAGCATCTGTATCACCGACCTCTACTAAATTCTTAAGTTGACTATCAATTTTGTCCTTTATTTCATCAAGTTTTTCCAATTCATCATTTGGAAGGTACTTCATCCTAGCTATATTTTCTTTAACTTCAAGCTCTTCAATTTCGCTGAAGTAAGCTCCCTTAACAAGGGCTTCTTGTCCCCTGTCGTAGAAATAAAGAATTGTGTCTAGCATCTTAAATTGCTTTTCTAGTGGACAGAAGGTGTCGACATCGTGGAAGGCATTTTGTTGTAAGAAGTCTTCACGAATTGACTTACTAGTGTGTAATTTCATTTGGTCTTCATCAGATAAGGAATCACGTCCAACAAGTCTTACTACTTCAAGCAATGAAGTTTCTTCTTGTAGAAGTGCCATAGATCTCTTTCTAAGTTTAGAAAATCTTCTGTCTATATTTTCATCCAGATAAGCATCAATCTTTGGTTGATACAAAGAATAAGAATCTATCCAGTTAATTGCTGGGAAGTGTCTTTGATATGACAAGTCATAGTCAAGCTTCCAGAATATTTTTACAATTCTAAGTGTGTTTTGCGTAACTGGTTCAGAGATATCTCCACCTGGAGGAGAAACTGCACCTATAACTGATAAGGCACCTTCTCTTTCTTCTTTACCATTTACGAGAACACGTCCTGCTCTTTCATAGAATTCTGCAATTCTTGATGCAAGATAAGCTGGATAACCTTCGTCACCAGGCATTTCTTCAAGACGACCTGACATTTCACGAAGGGCCTCTGCCCAACGAGATGTTGAGTCAGCCATCATGGCTACAGAATATCCCATGTCTCTAAAGTATTCAGAAATTGTAATTCCTGTATAAATTGAGGCTTCACGAGCAGCAACTGGCATGTTAGAAGTGTTGGCAATAAGAACTGTCCTCTTCATAATAGATTCACCAGTAGTTGGATCCATTAGTTCTGGAAATTCCATAAGTACGTCTGTCATTTCGTTTCCACGTTCGCCACAACCAACATACACAACTATTTGTGCATCTGCCCACTTAGCAAGTTGATGTTGTACAACTGTCTTACCTGAACCAAATGGTCCTGGTATAGCTGCTGTACCACCCTTAGTTATTGGGAAGAAGGTATCAATTACCCTTTGTCCTGTTATAAGTGGTTCCTTAGGGTCGATCTTTTTCTTGTAAGGTCTTCCCTTTCTTACTGGCCACTTTTGGATCATATTAAGTTCCTTGTCGCCATCTTCAGTTTCAATAACTGCAACTGTATCAGCAACTGTAAAAGAACCTTCTTTTATTTCTTTGACCCTTCCCTTTATTCCATTGGGAACCATAATCTTGTGAGTTACCACTGGAGTTTCTTCGACTGTACCAAGAACATCTCCTGGCTCAACTTCATCTCCAAGATTAGCAACTTTTTTAAATTCCCATTTTTTATCTCTATTTAAAGGATTTACTGTAACTCCTCTTTCTAGAAAGTCTCCGGCTTCGTTTCTAAGTCCAACTAGGGGTCTTTGGATTCCATCAAACATTTGCTCAATCATTCCAGGTCCTAGTTCTACAGATAGGGGTGCTCCTGTTGTATAAACTTCATCTCCAGGTCCTATGCCTGTAGTTTCTTCATATACTTGAATAGAGGCTTTGTCCCCTCTCATTTCAATAACTTCACCAATTAGTTTGTCTTTAGAAACTTCTACCACGTCATAGACATTGGCATCTTCCATGCCAGAGGCTACGACAAGTGGTCCGGATACTTTAATTATCTTTCCTGATTTCAATAAAGCTCCTCCTTTATAAAAAGGTGACTAGTCACCTAATATATTCGCTCCAACTGCCTTTTCCACGTTTTTATTTAAGTTCTTCATACCTATGCCAAGAGTTCCCTTATTAGATGGGATAACTATAATGGCTGGTATTAACTCATCATTATATCTTTCAATTGTCTTTGGAATTTTTGCTGCAAGATCTTCTGTAATATAAATTACACCATAATCTTCCTTTGCAAGACCATCTACTAGTCTTCTCGCTTCCTTATCTTCATAAGCAACAAATACATCAATGCCTATTGCTTTAAAAGATAAAACCGAGTCCTTGTCTCCTACAACTGCAATTTTATACATAACTATCACGCAACTTTTCTCTTATAAATTCACCATCAAGTCCATTTAATTTAGAAACCAAGATAATTCTTAAGTTTTTGATTTCCATTTCCTTTGCCAAGACATTGGCAAAGATAACTTCTGGGCCGTAGGTAATGTATTTTACATCTTTAATAAGGTCTATAAAGTAATTGTCCATCTCCCTCTCAAAGTTTGATATGGTTCCCTTTTCTTTGAAATCGTCAAGGCCATCCTTTATATACTTATAAATATCAAGCCTCTTGAAGGCTTCAGTATCTGAAGAAATTTCTCTAGTTAACAAATCAAGATAGGCTTCTTCTTTTAGCTTGCCTCCAGGAACAATAATGTGTTTTAAAAATTCCACATCTTTTTCCTGTTTCTTTGCCCTGAGAAGGGTCCTAATATTTGTAAAATCAATTAGATTTTTTGCGTAATTTATAAATAGGTCAACTTCAGATTCTTCTGCAAGGTCAAGCAGGTCCTTAAAGTAGGCATTGTCAAGATATATATCAATAATTTGAGGGTCCTTCTTTTCTTCGTAGGCTTCCTCAATTTTTCCTATAAGTTCAAAATATTTATTTCTCTTGCTACTCTTTAAGATTCCATCTCTGTATTCCTTGATGTCAAAGCCACCAATCGTCATAAAAAGTTCCTTTAAATCTTCTTCTCCAATCTTTTCCTTAATTAGGACCTTTAGATTGTGGTAGAAGTATTTTAAAGTAACTAGGTCAACGGGAATCCTCGATGGGGAAATGTCATATACCTCATCATAAAATCTAGTGAGCTCCTCTTTTAAGATGACTTCATATTCTGTAGGAGAAGATATTTTATTTATAAACTTGTTGTAAACTGTATCAGATAGAGATCTAAGTGCGTCTTCCAAAGTATCTTGTTCAGATATCCTTATAAAGTTTTCACTTTTTAAAAGTTCCTTTTCCAAAACTCTTAGTCTTGTGGAACTTTGGATAAATTTATTTCTATCCATTAAATCACCTTTTCCTCTTAACTGAATAGTTTTTCAGCTAAAAATTTCTCTAAATCTTCTCTCTCAGATTTTACAAGAGACCTAAAATCTCCATTGTAAATTAAGTTGTCCTTATTTAGGACAAAGCCACTTTTAATATCCTTGTCAGATATTTTAAATCCTAGGTCTGCCTTTTCTACAGCATCCCTGTATTTTTTTGGAATATCAATAATGCCGCCCTTAAGATTTTCGTCTCCTAAATTATTTTTTAGGAAGCTAACAAAATCATCTTCAGATAGGTTTTCAAGTTCCTCAACAACTTTATCAAGGACTTCATCAATTATCCTATTTTTCTCAGATAAAATTTTGTCCCTTGCCTTAAGTTCTTCTGATGACTTGCTTCTTTTGAAGATGTCTTCTCTTTCTCTCTCAGCGATTTTATCAATCTTGTTGGCAAGAAATCTGCCATCTTCTTCTCTATTTTCTATAATACTTGTTTTTTTCTCTTCAGCTTCTTTTATTATAAGTTGGGCTTTTTCCTCTGCATCCTTAATTATTTTATTTAAAATATTTTCAAGTCCTGCCATAGTATCACCTAGGCTCTAAATAGGATAAAAAATGAAATTGCAAAAGCAAGAATAGCGTAAAGCTCAACCATTACTGCAAAGATAATACCCTTTGCTTGTTGTTCTTCATTTTTAGCAAGGATGTTGATACCTGCAACAGATACCTTACCTTGAGCAACTGCAGATACAAGTCCTGCAAGACCAATTACAGCACCACTTGCTAGGTACATAAATCCTGTGTTAATTGGTGTCTCAACAGTAAGTCTAAAAAGTATAAATAGTCCAATTACGAAACCGTAAAGACCTTGTGTACCTGGAAGCAATTGAAGTACTAGTGACTTACCAAACTTTTCTGGTTCATCAATTACAACTCCTGCAGCAGCTTCCCCTGCCATACCTACTCCCTTAGCAGATCCTGCACCTGCAAGTGCAACTGCCAAAAAGATTCCAATTGATCCTAAAATCAATCCGCCAAATTCTTCCATTAGTCCATTAAACATATAAATCCTCCTAGTCTATATTAAAGTAATCTGAATTTTCTATCATTTTTTTGAAAGGTATTCCTCCACCTTCATAGAATTTATTAAACATTTCTACATAAGTAAGCCTTGCTGTGTGAACATAGGCTGACAAATAAGATAGAAAGGCATTAAATAATTGGAATACCACAAAAATAACTATGGCAAATAACTTGCCTAGTATATTTGATTCAAAAAGCATTCCTGCAATCATATTTATGGCAAGTCCCAAGAAGGAACCTGACAAAACTAGTGCCATAAGTCTTAGGTAAGATACGAAGTCTCCAAGATAAGATGTGATTCCATAAAGGGAATAAACTCCCCAACCAATCTTAGCTCCTCTTGACTTTTCTTCCCTACCACCTGTCGCTACAATTCCAATCATACCAATGATCATTATAATCATGAGTAGCTTTCCATAAGGTGCAACTTGTGGAAGGAACTTTCCTAAAATAAATCCAATTGCTCCCAAGACTGCCATGTACCAAAATCCTACATCATATAGGGCATCCTTTGGTTTGCCGTCACGTATATTCATATAAGCCTTGATGCCAAGACCAAAGAATATGTGAATTCCACCTAGGATGACAGAAAGGATTACTAAAAGTGTAGAATCCTCTGCTGGGTCAATCAAACTTGGAAATTCGATAATTCCTCCAAAGAAGGAACCGAATACTAGACCAAATATAATTGTTGAAATAGATAAGTAGTTGAAAAACTTGAAAAACCTTCTCTTCTTATCTGTTAATTTGAACTTCTTTAGGGCAAAAAGTGTTGCCAAAAATACTAAGATACCATATCCAAAGTCACCAACCATTATCCCTGCAAATATAAAATAAAAAGGTGCAAAGAAAGGTGTTGGGTCTATTTCGTTGTATCTCGGCATAGAGTACATTTCCGTCATAATCTCAAAGGGACTTACAAAGGCGTTATTCTTAAGCAAGATTGGAACCTCTTTTGAATCCCTATCAGGATCTTCTGCCCTTAGATAGTAGTTATCCTTGCAAACTTTTTGGATTTCCTTTTCTAAGTCACTAAGTTTATCTTCTGGAACATAACCCTCAATTAGGTTTACTTCTGTAGTTTTCAAAAACTTCCTCTCAGACATTATTTTTATCTTTTCATTTCTATAATGTTCATAAGAGTACTTAAAATCTTCTAGGTATTTTAAATAAGTTCTTAATTCGTCCTCAATCTTATTGTTATTTTCAAAAAGTAAATCTTTATCTTTCTCATAGAATCCTATTGTATCTTTGACTTTTCCATCTGACTTGATATTTATAGGAGTGAATCCATAACTTGTCATGAGAGCCTTAATTTCTTCATCTATGGATTTTTCAACTATCATTAAATAATAGTTAAAGTTCTTGTCCTTAGATACTCTTTCAAGATAGGCCAAGTCATTTTTTATAACTTCTCCCTCAAAGTCATCTGCATGATTTGATGATACTGTTCCTGTGTAAATGTTTACAGAACCCAACTTACTTAAGTCTTTTAAGGAAGATGATAGGTCCTCCCAAGGTTTTAACTCTGCAATTTTTGAATCAATATTTTGAATCTTACTCTTGTTCTTATCTTTTTTATCAACTAGATTCCTTATCTCTCCATCAATTCTTTCAAAGGGAAAAGTCATGGCTCTAGCCGTAAGTTCTTCAAGGCTTATGTTACTAACCCCGTCCTTCATGGCCTTTATTGGGTTTTCCTTGTCCTTAAACTTAAGTAAAAGATCAATATCTTCCTTGGATCTCTTGATTTTGTCATCAATATCAATTAAGTCTTCTGATGACCTAGGTCTTGTGAAATCATCTTCTGAAAAGTTGTCCTCATCAAAATCAGACTCGTCAATGTGAACATAGTTAAACTTTTGAAATTTATTTATCAAATTTTCCCTGTTCTCATCAAAGATAAAGAGTTTGAATTTTTTCATCTTAACTATTGCCATTATTCACAATCCTCTCTACCACTGACTTTACAACTTCAGCTTCTCTGCCTTTAGAATTTTTAGAAATTTCAGCAATTTTTTTATCTGCCTCAGCACCTATGGGTTTAATAGCTTCTCCAGCTTCAAGTCTTGCCTTTTCAACATAGGCATCCTTTCTATCACTGGCTTCATCAACTATCTTTTGATAGGCTTCTTCGGCTTCCTCTCTTGCCTTATCCATGATTTCCTTGGCTTTAACTTCAGCATCGCCAATTATTTTTTTTGCCTCAGCTTCAGTGTCTTTAACTCTTTTTACTGCATCATCTGACACTAAATCACCTCCAGTATAAAATCTTTCACAAATTAATTATATCACTTGTTAAAACTATATTTAACTAAATATTTTTAATATTTAATTTGTACATAATTTACTATTACCCTAATTATGAGTATTTATTTAAAATTTATAAAAAAAGTAAATTTTAAATCCACTTTTGAGAATAAAAGTAACAAATTTCCTATTAATATTTTAACAAATTAAACCGATTTTTTCCAAAATAAAAAACCACCTCTTGAGAAGTGGTTTAGTAATAAATTTAATTTTTCAAAATGTTTTGAAAAGCTGTCATGTTATAAATTTTTGAAACTAATAAAATTGAAATTAATTTATCTGCATAGTCTGTAATAATTTGAATTATAAAAACTATTAAAAAGTCTGGCAGGTCCATAACTGCACGAAGAGCTTGAACTATATAGGATGAGCCAGCAGTTGTGACAGTTCCAAAGAGATAGGTTGCAATAAGTGCCGATGAAATTGCTGCAGGAATTGACATAAAGGGAGTGAGATAAAATTTAGAAATATAATTATCTCTCTTTAAAAATTCAAAATAACCTGCAGTGAAGCCAACGATTAATTGAGTTGGCATAAAGTAAAGGGCAATTGGATCACCTATAGTGTTTACAAAGGCTGTTATAAGCCCAGCTAATACACCAAAAAATGGTCCAAAGGTAAAGCCAGCCATAATAGTTCCTATGGAGTCAAGATAAATTGGAAGCTTAACAACAACTCCAATCCAAGACCCCACCATGTTAATAGCTATACAAAGTGCCAAGAGTGTGATTTTTTTTGTTGAAAACTTCATAGCAAATCACCTAAAACGTCTATGTCTACTTCTTCCCCAGTTATAAGCTCTATAAAATCTCTCCAGACTTCAAAGACTTCTATCTCTTCATATATAATTACATTTTTTTCTTTTTTCATGAAGTCCATGGCATCCACCATGAGCATTCCTCTAGCAGGACCGTCGCAAACACAATCTGCATGATAGGTCCTTCCCAAAAACAAGTCTGGATTTCTTTCTAAAAGAATTGTAAGAGGATCATTTATAACAGACCCAATAATTTTTTCATATTCCCAGTGAAAATCCATGTAGAAGTTTGTAATCTTTTCTAAGAAGTTTCCAACTTCAAGATTAAGTCTTTTTATATAAGAAAGTATACTTGGCGTCAAGACAAATTCTCTTGTGACATCGAGAGGGACAATCTCAATTTTTCTAGGCGCATTTTTTATGACATAGTCTGCTGCCTCTGGGTCAACGTAAAAATTAAATTCAGCTACAGGACTCATGTTCCCATAACTCCTAAAGTTGCCACCCATAACAATAATCCTAGTATCCTTAAAGGCCTCCCTATCTTTTTTAAGTGCCTTTGCAAGATTAGTTAGGGGTCCCAAGGCAAAAATTGTCAAGTCGCCCTTACTTGCTTCCTCAATTAAAAAGTCAATGGCATCTCCATCATCTTCTTTTTCATCATAGTCTAAATAAGTTTCACCAAGTCCATCTTGGCCATGGGTGTCCTCTGCATTAATAAATTCCTTGCAAAGTGGCTCTTCTGAGCCCATATAGATTTTAAAATCTTCATGTAAGAACTTCATAAGTCTTAGGACATTTTTTCTTCCCTTTTCAATATGAACATTTCCTGAAACTAAAGAAATCCCGAGGATTTTATATTCCTTTACCATGCCGGCTAGCATAATAGCAATGGAATCA
>OGSE01000306.1_pt1 | contig 15508 bp, 7 predicted proteins | sample 1573791 | NCBI WGS metagenome assembly OGSE01 (sample SAMN03295813, study PRJEB24534) | human gut metagenome | isolation source: fecal sample 3 from infant 2 | host: Homo sapiens | place: USA: Pittsburgh, PA | collected 2014-07
ATGCATCAATCCTTTCAAACAAAAAGACGGATACACAGACAATTGAACACGCCCCCCGCTCGCCGTCCACGCGACCCACCCCGCCAGACCTCCGCACGATGCGAGCACACGTCTTGCTTTCTGTGGCTGCTCTATGCGCCGGTGGGCGACAGACCTCCGACCGCTGCCTTCACACAACGAGCTTCGCTCGGCACACCACCGCCAGACCTCCGCGCGACCCACCCCGCCAGACCTCCGTGCGGCGCACCCCGCCAGACTTCCGTGCGGCGCAAGCACACGTCTTGCTTTCTGTGGCTGCTCTATGCGCCGGTGGGCGGCGGCCCGCCCGCGAGATCGCCACACGCGAGCCTTACGGCTCGGAATGATCGATCTCGAGGCCCGCCCTGGCCCTGCCGCCGCCCACCGGCACCGCAGCCACATTCCCCAGCAGGCCTCGCACCTCCCTCCGATCGGGCGACCATGACCACCGGCACCGCAGCCACAATCCCCGCAGACCACACACCACCCACCAGTCGGGCCACCGCCCACCGGCACCGCCGCAAGCTCGCCCCACAGGTTCTCAGCGGGACAAAACTCTCCCTGATCAACACATCAGCCGAAGCAACGGGACAAAATTCTCCCTGCTCGTCGTAAAACGCTCATTTTGGCCTGTTTTACGCATGCAGGGAGAGTTTTATCCCGGATATGACATCCATGGCCCCCAGCAGGGAGAGTTTTGTCCCGGAATCCTGGTCGCGCATGGGCTACTCCCAGGATCCGCGATGATCATCCACGTGTTCCTCGCGCGACAGCGCCCATGACGCGCATATGCGGATAGGTTATCGCTACGCGGATAGGTTATTCCCACGCGGATAGGATAATAAGCTATCCGCATGCGCATAACCTATCCGTAACGTCACAACCTATCCACATGTCGCACGTTCATCACTGATCCACGCCGCCCCCACCAGCGCCGCCGCTCGCGGGCGCGCGGAGCGCCAACGCTCACACCCTCCTCAACACAACCAACTGGCAGCGAGTCGGGCGACGTGCACTCCGATGTTGCGGTATCGTCATCAACTCTCCTTTCCGTTCAACAGACGGGTGTGCCCGGTGGAGCAGCCTCCCCACCGGGCACACGGACATGAATTATTCGTTCTCAGGAGTAGTCCTTCTGGAACTTCAGTTCCAGTTCCTCCAGCGAGTGGAACTTCGTCTCGGGGACGACCTTCCAGTAGAAAAGGAACGAGAGGAAGTTAATGGCCGCGAAGATCGCGTACGTGCCAGCGCCACCGACGGTCGCCATGAGCGGCGGGAAAACAACGGCAACGAGCGCGTTGGCAAGCCACAGCGTACCCACCGCGATACCGAGGGCAGTGCCACGGACGGCGGCAGGGTATATCTCGGAGACGAGCACCCAGGACACCGTTCCGGACTGCTTGATGAACACGAAGATACAGACGATACCAAGAACGAGCCAGGGCGCGAAGGTCGGGGCGCCGGAGATATTTCCCTCGCCATCCAGATAGGGGCTGATAAAGACTGCAAACACGGCAGACAGCGCAGCCAGAGAAATCGTGATGCCGAGTTCCTGATACATGCCCACGTGACGGCGAGCGAATCGGGCGACGAGCCACAGGCCCACGGCGGAACCGATCGCGGAGATGCCACCGGAGACGACGTTCAGGGTGATGGCGTCTTCCATGGGAACGCCGGCGGCGTTGAGGATCTTCGGCGTGTAGTACATGGCCGTGTTGATGCCGGTCAGCTGGTCGGCGATGCCCAGGACGATACCGATAAAGAGGAGCTTGCGTGCCCACTTCACGGTGAGGATCTGGGACAGCGACCACTTTTCCTGAGCAGACTCAACGCGCTGGACATCAAGCATCTCGTTGATCTCGCCGGCGACATCATCCTTGTTTTCGTCGCGCACACGCTTGAGGGAGCCAATGGCCTCGACAATGCGCAGATTGGCGGCGTACCAGCGCGAGGACTCGGGCACAGTGCGGATACCGATCCACAGGGCGATGGCGGGCAGCGAGCACAGGATGAGCATGTAGCGCCAGGTCAGACCATTGCCCGTGCCGGCGACATCCGCAATATTGACGGCGGCCTGGACGGTCTCCCACGCGACGGACGTGCCAGCGTGGCCGAGCACGTGCCCGGAGGCATCCACGGCATCACCGGTCAGGGTGACGCTGGGACCACCCTGCATGTGAGCGATGACAGCGTTCATAGAGAAGGCCAGGAACTGGCCGAAGACGATCATCATCTGATCCGTCGCGACAAGGAAACCGCGCAGCCGCTTAGGAGCAGTTTCGCTGAGGAAGACGGGAACCGTCGCGGAAGCACCACCAACCGCGAATCCAAGGATGATACGCGCCAGGTAGAGGACCCAGATGTTCGGGGCAATCGCGCAGCCGATGGCGCCGAACAGGAAGATGATGGCGAGCAACGTGATGTTATGGCGGCGACCAAAGCGGTCGGAGAGGCGTCCGCCGAAGAACGCACCGGCCGCAGCACCGATGCACAGCAGGCCGCCGACCCAGCCTTCTTCGAAGGTGGTCATGTTCAGACCACCGGCACCTCCGGGCATGTACATGTATGGCAGGGCGCCAGCGACGACGCCGGTGTCATAGCCGAAGAGGAGAGAGCCCAGCGTCGCGATGGCGGCAATTGCGCCCAGGGAGCGCTTCGCACCGGAAGCAGGGGTCTTCTCGACGAGCTCGCGCACCCTGTCGGGTGTGTAGTCGTCAATCGTTGGAGTGTGTGGCATATGGTTCTCCTCTGCACTTCCTCGTCGGAGCGATCCGGATGAACGAGACAGCATCCATAGCATAATGCCGCGCCCGTGCACGAACCGCTTTCCGGCAGATATCAGGCGGATGACGGTCGCACCCCTTGAGGATATCAAGGCCAAGGCACCCGCAAACACCTCGTCGTCGGGGCACTCAAGCCCACACCTATGACTGTATGGCATGGAGGGCAGGAACAGCGTCCCTACTCCTCCACTCAGGAAGCTGCCACCTTCAGGCGTTCAACGCCGTCAGGCGCACGAATCCCTTGTAGGCTTCGTTGCTGGCGGGTGAGCCTTTCGTGGCTTTCTCACTTGTCCATGGGGAGGCGGGGCTTCTTCCTGGTGTACCCAGGTCGCGCGGATCCAGTGGTGCGCCGGATCGTCGGGGGCGAACTGCACGAGGCGCTCGTTGGGGCCTGCCATGACGTTCAGGTCGTACGTGTCGTAGCCGGGGGCTGCGACGCAGGTCCCGTGGTAGCCGTGGGGCACGGGGGCAACATCGCCCTCGTGGACCTCGCAGCACGGGCCGACGCGGACCTGGCTCTTAGCCAGGTAGACGACGTCTTCACAATATGCGCTGTTTTGGACTGGAAAGATGTCGATACCTGAACGTCCATTGTCAGAATGTCGACATAGTGACGGTCAAAGAACATGAGCGGGGCCTTCCCCTCCATCGGGGTAGCCCGTGAACCTGATGATCCAAGGGCGCACTCGACAAACAATCGTCACGCTTTGTCCACACAATACGCAACAGAACGTCATCCCCCTCACCAACATCAACACTGATACCATGTAACCATATTGAATTAACACGTCATAGCGCCGCACATGAAGGTTTGACATGTCCAAAACATCGCGCAGCTCGGAGAATGCTCCCTACGTTCCGGACATTACGCTGGACCGTTCTTCTCCCGTGCCCCTGTACTTTCAGATCTCGGAGCCCATCGCGCAGCTCATTAACTCCGGAGCACTGCCTGCGGACACGCGCCTGGAGGACGAGCTATCGATGGCGGCGCGGCTGCACGTCTCTCGCCCCACGGCACGACAGGCACTCCAGCGCCTCGTCGACCGTGGCCTTCTGACGCGCCGTCGCGGCGTCGGCACAATCGTCTCGCCGCGCCACGTCCACCGTCCCATGGAGCTCACCTCGCTCATGCGCGACCTGGTCAACGCAGGCCACAAGGTACACACGACCATTCAGCGTTACGAGGCACGTCCGGCCTCAGCGCAGGAAGCTGACATCCTCACAGTCGCCGAGGGTGCCCTCATTGTTCACATCGAGCGCACGCGTTTTGCCGACGATGAGCCGATCGCAGTTCTCACGAACCTCATCCCCGCCGACATTGCCCCAACTATGCAGGAGCTCGAATCCGGTTCCCTGTACGACCTCATGCGCGAGCACGGGGTCATCCTGGCTTCGGCACGCCAAGTGATCGGTGCGCGTAGTGCGACGGTGAAGGAAGCTGCTCTCCTGTCGGAGCGTCGCGGCGCGGCCCTGCTGACAACGCAGCGCACGACATACGACCCCTCGGGACGCATCGTGGAATACGGCGATCACATCTACCGCGCATCGCGCTACTCCTTCGAAGCCAGCCTTTTCGCCCAATGACAAGGCATTGACACTTTGTCCTGACCAAAAAAACTGATCTACTCCAGCACCCCCTTCAGCGCCTCATCCAGGGAAACTTCCACTCCGGCGATCATGTCTTCCAGGTTCTCGAGCGTATAGTGCGAGGGGCCCGCCAGGAATGCGACCATTGCGCCGACGTCAGAAGCGTCCACTCCCATGCGGGCGGCCCACGCGCGCTGGTACAGGCGCAGCTGAGTCACGAAGTAGGCGACCTTGTCAGGCTTGGTCGTGGCGGTCACCGGGCGGCCGCTCTTCCAGTCGACGACCAGGAAGCGGGGACCATCGCCGCGCACACGCTCAAACACGGCGTCGATGCGCCCCTGGACGGACACGCCGCCCACCTCGACGGAGAAAGCCTCCTCGATTGCGACGGCACGGTAGTCCGCGAGCTCGTCCGCAAGGAACGCGCGGAAATTCTCGCGCAGCCGCTCCAGGCGCTCGCGTTCACCATCCGTCAGCAGGGCTTCCTCGGCCCCATCGTCGCTGCCAGCCAGCACGGCGTCCTCGCCCACGCCCACACCGGCACTCGCGGTGATCTCCGAGGCCGGGTCCGCGGAGGCGAGGTGAAGCTCGCGCTCCACCCACGCGTGAAACACGGTGCCCAGCGCGGAGAACGAGCTGGGGCGAGCAGGCATCGGGCGGCGCATGTCGCGCGCAAACTCATCCGCGTCCTGTAGGAGCGCCGACACGGATGTCGCGGGAACGCGCTCGGCCCACAGGTCGACAACCGGCGTCTCCAGACCCAGGTGGTACTCCTCGATGAGGGCGACCGTATCGCGCACCGCGGGGTCGTCTCCCAGCTGCGCCAAGGCCTCGTACACGTCCTGATCCTGCGCCAGATCGCGGATCTGCGCCTCGACGGCCTGAGCTGCCGCGGCGACCCGCTGGCGAGAGGGCCCAGGTTCCTCCGGGAAGGTCTCGAACACCCGCGCACCCGCGCCCTGATCACTACCCTCCTCGGCCTGAGGGACAGGCATCATCAAGCATCTGCCCTCCCCCACCGAGGACTTCACGGCGTGGTCACGCCACCGCCCGTTGGACCACATCTGCGGGTCTTCGATGGCACCGACCGTACCCGACGAGACACCAGGCGTGTGCTCAAAGAGCTGGGCGCTGGCATCCATCAGGTAGCGCGACGGATGCGTCACCTTCTTATTGAACCCAGACGTCCAGGAGCCCACCAACAACTGAGCGCTGCGCGCACGCGTCATGGCCACGTAGGCCAGGCGACGCTCCTCGCGCTCCGCATGCTCCCCGAGGGAAGCACCGTACTCGCCCTCCAGCCACTTCCTGAAGGCAGTCGACGGATTCTTCGCCCCCTCAACGTCGAACTCGAAAGGCGGCAGATCTGCTCGATCCCCTCGCAACGGATGCGGCAACGAGCCGGCGTCGGTCACCCACGCCGTGTTCGCGGGAGGATCATCCGTCCACGGTCGGCTCTTGCTCTTGTGCAGGGGGAACGAGCCATCGGCCAGCCCAAACACCACAACCCCATCCCATTCAAGGCCCTTCGAGCCGTGGACGGTCAGGATCTGCACGGCGTTCGGGTCCGGTTCGCCCAGCGGTGCATCCAACCCATCCTCGCGTTTCTCTGCCATATCCAGATACGCGAGGAAGGAACCGAGGGACGCACCCGGGGTTTCCTTCTCGTAGGCCGCAGCGACAGAAATGAACTCATCGAGCGCCGCGCGCCCACCCATCGACAGCGGATCAGCGATCACGTCATCGAGCGTGCCCATGATGAGGATCGCCCGCTCCACCTGCTCGGTGATCGAACGCCCCACCCCCTCGCGCACCTGACGCAGGCGTTCACCAAGCAGCCGCACGCGGCGCACCGCCTCTTCGCTGATCGCGGGCCGCCCCTCGGCCGCCCACCCGGGCTTCGGAGGGGAATCCACCGCATCCAAAAGGATCGCCTGATGAGGGTTAACGCCCTCCTGACGTGCCAGGAAACGCGCCCAGTCACCGAGAGCCATCAAGTCGGCCGCCCCCAGGTCAATGCCAGCCAGCAGGCGAGCCAGCCACGGGGATGCCTCCACGTCGTATGCCAGTTCCAGGGCGGCGCGCACGTCCTGGACGGCTGGTTGGTCAAGGAGACCGCCGAGGCCGACGATCTCCGTCGGGATCCCAGCCTCACGCAGGGCATCGTCGATCAACGGAAAGTCCCGACGCTGCCTGCTCAACACGGCGACGCTGCGCCGCTTGCCGTCCTTAACCGGCTGCGAGCGCACCCACTGCACGAAATCGACCATCGCGCCGAGCGCCTCATCGTAATCCTGCGTGAAAGCAATGTCGACGGCTCCGGGCCCCGCCCCACCCCTGGGAACCAGGACGGGGGACTGCGCCTTGAGCTCCTGCTTGCCCACCTGGAAGGAGGGCACCTCACGCAGGGGCGCCGCCACCCTGTTCGCAGCGTCCAGGATCGACACATCGTTGCGCCACGCGGTCGACAGCGTGAGCGTCTGTCCTTCTTCGGACGTGCCCGTCTGGAAACGATCCAGGAAGGACTCCAGGGACGAGGCCGAGGCTCCCCTCCAGCCGTAAATCGCCTGATTCGGGTCTCCCACTGCGGTGACCGCATGATCTGCGAAGAGCATTGACAGCAGGTCCATCTGGATCACCGAGGTGTCCTGGAACTCGTCGAGCAGGACCGCACGGAACTCCTCACGCAGGGACGCACGAACCGCAGGGGCCTCGCGCACGATGCGCGTGGCCAGGACCAGCTGATCGGAAAAGTCCAGGACGCCCATGTCGCGCTTGCGCTGCTGATAAACCTCGATGGGGGCGAGGAAAGCAATACGGCGTCGATTCATATCAATGGCGTCGCGAGACTTATCGTTCCCGCGCCCCACCTGCTCCAGCTCGCGCCCGAATTCCTCCAAAGCCTCACGTGCGCTGCCCACCGTGTATCCGTGCTCTGCGATCTCGCCCGCCAGGTGCAGTACCTGCTCGACGACGCCGGTCGGTGTGAGCTTGTCATCCAGGTCGGTGGGCCACGCCTCGACGATCTGAGTCATGAGGTCGATCGCGCCAGCCTCCGAGAGCATCGAGAAATCGGGGTCGAGGCCGATGCGCATCCCGTGCTCGGACACGATGCGTTCCGCAAAGGAGTTGTAGGTGAGGGACACCGGGTCTTCGTCGAGGCGCTCACGCAGCTGCGGCATTTCGCGCGACAGCAGGCGGATGCGCTCGCGCAGGCGCTCCCCCAGCTCACCTGCGGCCTTGCGCGTGAAGGTCAGGCCCAGGATCGACGACGGGCTCAGGTCCGGGTGGTTGGCGAGGAGCCAGAGCACACGCATGGACATGGTCTCGGTTTTACCAGACCCGGCTCCCGCCACGACGAGGAGGGGACGCCGCGGGGCCTCGACTACTCGCACCTGCTCTGGGGTCGGAGTCTTTGTCGCGTCGACGATTGCCTGGATCTGCAGGGCACCGAGATTCATTGCACTGTCCTTTGTCACGTCACTCCACCACCTTATGGCCGCGCTCGCGCGCCGGGCACAGCCGATCGAAGGGACAGAACAGGCACGCCGTATCCGAGGGGCGCGCCTCAAAGTAGGGGCCACGCGCGTCCACCGCGACTGAGCGGATCTTGTCGTGCCAATCCTCCAGGGCCTGCCCCTCGAGGCGCGGCTGATCGAGATACTTCGGCTTATCGCCACCGAGCAGTGCAATGCGCGCTCCCGCGACCCTCTCGCCCGAGGCAAGCAGGGCCATCTGGTACGCCGCCAGCTGCGGATTATCGGGGACGGTCTTCGCCGAATATCCGCTCTTTCCGGTCTTCAGGTCGGTGACGCGCACGCCCTCATCAACGTACTCGAGGCGGTCCATCCGGCCCCGGATAGTCACACCCTCAACCTGAGCGGACACCGTCTGCTCAACCTCAACAGGTCCGGGAATACCCTCCAGGTAGGAGGCCAGGTTATTCACGATGTCGCGCGCGTGGCGATCGGCGACGCGCCCCGCCCACGTGTCCAGGTTGTAGCCCAGCTCCTCGATGCGAGCCTCGAGTGCCTCGGTGAGTTCCTCTGGTGTGCCGTGCGGGTGTTCCTCGGCGACCGCGTGGACGAGGGTGCCGAGGCTGGCTGCCGCGTTCGATGGGCCGTCCGCTCCGATGGTGGTGAGGAACCAGCGCAGCGGGCACGCCAGCGCGCGCTCGAATTGCGAGGGAGACAGCGTGAGCTCACCCGGGTACTCTGCGTCAGTCGTGGGCGTACCGCCTGCCCCCAGCCAGCGGTCCGGCTGCGCCGAAAGCACACCTTCGCGCGCCATGAGAGCCAGCAGGGTAGCGGCCAGCTGCGCGTCAGTCGGCTCATCGGGGTTGGCGGCGCGCGCACGCAGGTCCGCGATGTGACCGGACAGGGACAGAGGCGCCTCCACCGTATCCACCGGCACGATGTCGTTCTCGCGCGGCGTGCCCGCCAGGCGCGCCACCAGATCGAAAAACACCGAGGGGGCCGCGTCCTCCGAGCGCACCGCTCCGGCGTGCACGATGCTGCACGAGCGCGTCACGGCCGCGACGAACAGGCGATACTCGTCGTCCAAAACCGCGCGCCGAGCAGCCCGCGTCGAGTCGACAAGCTCCTCGCGCCCATCCTCACCCACGGCAACGCGACCCGCGCCCACGTCCGCCAGCAGGTCGGCGCGCAGGATCCGGTCGCGCAGGCGCAGGTTCGGCCAGGCCCCGTCCTGCAGGCCCGCGAGGACGACGACCTGCCAGTGGCGGCCCATCGCCTGCGCGGGAGTGAGGACCTCGACGCCACCGGGGCGCACGCCCACGCGCGAGATGGTGTCGATCGGGACCGAGCCGGCCAGCAGCTCGGACGCGAAGCGTACGGCCGAGCCGGCGGGGTTGCGCTGCTCCCACACGTCGGCGACGCGCAGAAGCGCCACGACGGCGTCCAGCTGGTCGTCGTACCAGCCCGACGATTCATCCGACGCGATAGCCCGTGAGCGCCACTCGCCAGCCACCCCGGAGGCCTCCCACAGGGACCACAGGCGTTCCTGGGGGCGCGCGCTGCCGCTCATCCCCAGCTCCCACAGGCGCGCGGCGGTCTCGAGCGGGCGCGCGAGCATTGCGGCGGCGCGGGCGCGCTTACCGCCCGCCTGCTCGGCATGCTCCAGGGCGGGCCTCCACGTCTGCGGGTCGCTGACGAGGTCGGCAGCCGTCAGCGGGATCGGCGCGGCCTCGTCACCCGCCTCCTCGGCGACCTGGGCGCGCGCGGCGTTCAGGCGGCGCAACAGACGGTGGACAGCGAGGGCATCGGCGCGCACGAGGGGCGAGGGCAGCAGGCGCTCAGCGAGTTCGCGGCGCGCGGCCACCTCCGTGTCACTCTGTCCCGTCGGCATGGTCACCAGGTCCAGCAGCAGGCGCGTCGTCGGCTGGGTCGCGAAGTCGAAGGCGCGACTGCCGCCCGCGACAGGCACGCCGCCGCGCGCCAGGTAACGGCTGGTTTCGGCAACCATCGACGAGCTACGCACGATGACGACCTGATCCGAAAAATCGATGCCGTCGTGCAGGTGGTGGGCTCGCAGGGCGCGCGCGATGAGCGCACCCATCTGCGAGGGCGTGGCACCCAGGTGCGTCACCAGGAGCCCCTGCGGCGCATCCTCCGAGACCCCGGCCTCGCGCCGGGCGGGCGATCCCGACTGAGCGATGCGCGCACAGGCCTGGCGCGCCAACTCGCGCACGGCGCGGGACATGTCGTAGACCTGGCCGAGCTCAGTGATCTCGACGCCGAGGGCGGATGCCAGCCTGCGGTCCAGGTGCGGCTCACCGCCACGATACCCGGCCACAGCCACATCGGAATCCGAGAAGGCGACGATGCGGGCACCGGCATCGCGGCACGCTTCCAGAAGCCTCAGCGTCGAAGGCGTGCAATCCTGCAGGTCATCAACGATCACCACGTCGGGCACCGGGCAGGGCGCCTGCACCCCGCGAGAGGGCGCATCCTTCTCCCACGCATCGATCAGCTCAGCCGCGAGCGCCTGGATGCGCGACAGGTCCACACGCAGGGTCTGCGGATACTCCGGGGAGTGCTCGGGCCCCTCCTCCAGCGCGGCGATGATCGCGCCCGCACCCTGCCACTCCGGACGGCCAAACCTGGCCCCGGCCTCGGACAGGGCGGCCGCGTCCATCCCGGCCTCGCCCGCGCGAGCCACCAGGTTGCGCAGCTCCGCGCGGAAGGCTGGCATCGCGCGCATCTGCGGGCCGATATCCTCGGGCCACGGTGCCTCCACCGACTCCAGGGCCTCGGCGAGCATCTGATCCTGGGCCGCGCCCGTCACCAGCTCCACGCCCTCCAACGGCACGTCGCGCTGGGTGCGCCACGTGGCCACCACCTGATAGGCGAAGGAGGCGGGCGTGCGCACCGGGCGCACCACGTCCGGGCCGAGCCCCTGGGCGCGCGGAGTCAGCACGTCGGCTCGCGTACGATCGGGAGCGAGAATCAGGGCGCTGCGCCCCCGGGAGGCCGCCTCCTCAAACACGGCCAGAGCGCACGTCGAGCGCCCCGACGACGGTGCGCCGCGCACAATCACGTCGCCCGAGCGCGCCGCCTCCACGACCGCGCGCTGGTTCGCGTTCAGCTCCGGCAGACGCCACCAATCGGCGCCACGGCTGCGCAACCTGACCTGAATTTCGCTCATAACGCAATACTCGCAGACCCCACCCACATCTGCGGCACATATGATGGGCGTGACGACATTTACCAGCAAGGAGTCATCATGGAGATCTTCATCGGCATCCGCGACAACACGCGTCAGCTCGGTCTCGACGTCGACATGACCGAAAGCGAGCTCACGGCCAAGGTTCACGAGGCCCTTGCCGCCACCAACGGTATCCTCGACCTCACCGACACCAAGGGCCAGCGCACCCTCGTTCCCGCCCAGGCCCTCGCATACGTGCAGGTCGCCGCCAAGTCCGAACGCCGCGTCGGCTTCGCGATTCACTGATTCGCGCCCAGACGAACGAGGCCGGGGAACCCGAGCGGTCGCGATACCGCCCGAGGAACCCCGGCCTCGTCTCTACCCTGTGGCCTCAGGCCTTCAGGTGAATGTCCTTCATGCGCTCCCCGTGGCGCTTAATCACGTACTCCGTAATCTCATCGACGTTCTCCGGGGACGCAGCCAGCGACGGGTAGGTGAACAGCGTCGCGCGCACGAGGCCGAGGGCCTCGCCTGCCACCCGGCGACCCCACAGGGACAGACGCGACGACAACTGCTCGTCTGCCTCGATCTGCGGGCCCAGGTGCGCGCGCACCCAGTGCCCCTGCTCGAAGGGCCACACGTCCTCGATCCCCTCAAATAGGCCATGCACCTGCGCGACGCGGATCAGCATGTCGCCCAGCATGCCGCGCGTAATGAACGTCTTGACGGCTCGCTCCGCGAACGTCGTGGGCCGCGTACGCGCATCCAAGTCGTCGTATGCGCCAGAGAACGCATCGGCGGCCGCCAGCAGGTCAAAGCCGCGGTGCTCGCTCCACACCTCCAGCTGCTGGTAGAGCTTGAAGCACCGCGCCGCCATGCGCGCGTGCTCCACGTGGGCCTCGAATGTGGGGGCCTGCTCGCCGTCCTTCGCCAGCCGCGTCATAAACGCGAGCGACGAATAGGCGAGAATACCAAGGACTTCAGCGTCGTCGGCGGGGACGGAATCAAACTCGTGTGCCATGGCTCCAGCATAGTGCCTGACAAGCCGCGCGGCCCGACGCATGGGACCCTGTTCTTCCCAATCTGCGACAGTCCCTGTGACCAGCCCCTCCCCCGCGAACTGCTCCCACACGATTACACTGAAAGACGACCACCGGACGACCGGTCGCATTTTTGAATAAGTAACACGTACGCGCGGACGAGAATCCCCGCGCCAGATAATGCGCGATCGGCACCGACCCCAACCCCGGAATAGCCCGGGAGACAAGGCAGATCGTGACCAACACGAGCACTGAGGCAACCGTGCCCACCCCCGACGTCGACGCCTCCGAAAAGGCCACCCCGGCCTCGTCCGTCGAATACTCCGCAGGCGTCGTCCGCCTCGGCAACATCAAGCCCGCAGCCCCCGAGGTCGAAGAGGCCACACCGGACATTACCGGCAAGGGCGAGGACCTCGACAAGAAGTCCTTCGCGGACTTCGGCGTCACCGACCCCATCGTCGACGCCCTCGAAGACAAGGATATCACGCACCCCTTCCCGATCCAGGCCCTCACCCTCGGCCCCGCGCTGGACCGCCACGACATCATCGGCCAGGCCAAGACCGGCACGGGCAAGACCCTCGGCTTCGGCATCCCCGTCCTCGAGGACGTCATCGCGCCCGACGAAGAGGGCTATGAGGACCTGCTCAACCCGAACCAGCCGCAGGCGCTCATCATCCTGCCGACCCGCGAACTCACCAAGCAGGTCGCCCAGGACCTGCGCGAGGCCGCCAAGTACCTGTCGACCCGCATCGTCGAAATCTACGGCGGCGTCGCCTTCGAGCCGCAGATCGAGGCCCTCCAGCGCGGCGCAGACATCGTCGTGGGCACGCCCGGCCGCCTCATCGACCTGCTGCGCAAGGGCCACCTGCACCTGTCCGGCGTCGAAACCGTCGTCCTCGACGAGGCCGACGAGATGCTCGACCTGGGCTTCCTGCCCGACGTCGAAACGCTGCTCAGCCGCGTCCCCGAGAACCGCCACACCATGCTGTTCTCCGCGACCATGCCCGGCCCCGTCGTGGCTCTCGCCCGCCGCTTCATGGTCCAGCCCACCCACATCCGCGCACAGGATCCCGACGACCAGAACCAGACCGTCAACACGGTCAAGCAGGTCATCTACCGTGTTCACGCCATGAACAAGGTGGAGGTCGTCTCCCGCATCCTTCAGGCCGAGGGTCGCGGACGCACCGTCATCTTCTGCCGCACCAAGCGCACCGCCGCCCGCCTGGGCGAGGACCTGACCGCCCGCGGCTTCGCGGTCGGCGCGCTGCACGGCGACCTCGGTCAGGGCGCCCGCGAGCAGGCTCTGCGCGCGTTCCGTAACGGCAAGGTCGACGTCCTGGTCGCCACCGACGTCGCCGCGCGAGGCATCGACGTCGACGACGTCACGCACGTCATCAACTACCAGTGCCCCGAAGACGAGAAGATCTACATCCACCGCATCGGCCGCACGGGCCGCGCGGGCAACTCCGGTACGGCCGTCACCTTCGTCGATTGGGACGATACGCCGCGCTGGTCGCTGATCTCGAAGGCGCTGGGCCTAGGCGTGCCGGATCCGCTCGAGACCTACCACACCTCCCCCCACCTGTTCACCGACCTGGACATCCCGGAGGGCACGACCGGCCGCCTGCCGCGCGCCAAGCGCACGCGCGCGGGCCTGGACGCCGAGGTCCTCGAGGACCTGGGCGGCTCCTCTCCCCGCTCCGAGGGACGAGGCCGGGGCGGCCGTTCCGGGTCGCGTTCGGGTTCGCGTGGTGGCCGCGGTCGTTCGTCGCGTGGTGGTTCGGCTTCTTCCTCCGACGCGTCGCGTTCGCGCGGGTCGCGTCGCGGCTCCCAGGACGGTGATCGCACGCTGAACGCCGGCAAGGGCGGCCGCTCCGACCGCGGCACGCGTGGCCGTGGCCGCGGCGAGCACTCGCAGCGTTCGGGTTCGGCTGATGGTGGCGCTGCTGGGTCTGCTGGTGCTGCTTCTGCTGGTGCTGAGCGCGCTCCCCGCGCCCGCAAGCGCATCCGCCGCCGCAAGGGCGGCGAGTGAGGCGATAGCAAGTCGCGCTGATACGACATGAGGAGGGGTCCGAGCCGTAAGGCTTGGGCCCCTCCCCTGTTTGGGGCCTCAGGGCGCGGCAAGATTCAACCTGATCGGGAACATTCAACCCGTTAGGGAAGATTCAACCCCATCAGAAGGGGTTGAATCTTCCCGATCGGGTGTAACACCTCATCGGTAACAAGCTTGCGCGCGGGTTTCCTCGCTGACACTGCACATGCCGGCATCCAACAGGCCCAGGCCAGGCAGCAATGCACCCGATCCGTCACGGTACACCCGTTCCGTCGCGCTACACCCGATCAGAAGGGGTGTAATGCCTACGGATCGGGTGCACCGCTTCATCGATAACAAGCGTGATCGCGGATAACCTTGCCCAGCGCCGGCCACACCGGCATCCAACAGGACCAGGTCACGCAGCATTGCACTAGATACAGCAGCAATGCACTAGATAGGAGAGCATTGCACTGGCTGCTATCCAGTGCAACGCTGCGCTAACTAGTGCAATGCCACTGGCCAACAAGTCCCGTCGCGGCAAAGCAGCTCCATAACAGCTCCAACATGCCTCCAACCAAGCCACAGCTAACAGCCCTGCACCACTTAGGGAGCATTACACCAGTTAGGGAGCATTACACCGCCTCCGAGCTGGTGTAACACCCCGCTAAATGGTGTAACACCACTTAGCAACAAGTAGCGGCGCGGAAACCTGCCTCAACTCGCCAGTCAAAGCGCAAGGCAACGCAGCTCAGCGGCGACTGAAGACACGGTTCGCAACTGAGAAACAGACACCCGCCACGACACCACTCACTGCGGCCCCCATCCACTGCCTAGACAGACCATCACCGCGCGTAGCGCCAACAGCAGGCGGCACAGATTCCGCTCTAGCCATACTCTCCTCTAAGTCCGAAGCACTAGTCGCATCACCCAGGCCACCCGCAGAATCTTCATACAAGCCAGCAGTCACAGGTTGACCAATATTCCGCCGTGCATTACGACTACAAATGAGGCATGGCGTAGTCCCATCAAACAGACCATACAGCCAAGTCCTCCACAAGGGCATAAATACACCCGCCACGAATAAAGCTAACAGAGAGAAAACAAAGGAAGCAGCTATCTCATATTGAGCAATCATCAACAAAAGGTCCGCCCCACAGGAAGCTTCGTAACAATATGCTTGCAAAACTTCATACGACTCCAGTAGTTTTGACATCAAGATACCAACTACCGCCAAACTCCCACCAACGATTAAGTTTGCTTGACGATATAGGCGATCATAGTTAATCAGCGACAATTGGATAATTATAGCTACAAGGCAGATGAGGAGCCTGTCAATTTTTCTGTGTATGGGGATTAGAGGTAGGGGGTGATTCGGTCGG
>OGSE01000320.1_pt1 | contig 14204 bp, 15 predicted proteins | sample 1573791 | NCBI WGS metagenome assembly OGSE01 (sample SAMN03295813, study PRJEB24534) | human gut metagenome | isolation source: fecal sample 3 from infant 2 | host: Homo sapiens | place: USA: Pittsburgh, PA | collected 2014-07
CTTAGGTGCGCCAAGCTTGTGACCAGATAAGGAAAGCATGTCTACTCCAATGTCTTTGATTTTAAATTTTATATTTCCTATAGCTTGGACTGCGTCTGTGTGAAATAAAATATTTTTTTCTCTAGCTATTTTTGAAATTTCAGCAAGGGGTTCTATAGTTCCTATTTCATTGTTGACAAACATAATTGAAATAAGTCTTGTGGAATCTTTAATTGAATTTTCAATTTCTCTTAAGTCAACAAAACCTTCTGCATCAACAGAAACAAGACTAGCTTGTCCTCCCCAGCTTTCGATTTTTTTTAGTGAATTTAAAACTGCTGGGTGTTCAATCCTTGATGAGATAAGGTGATTTTCTTGATTGGGTAAGAGTGAACCCTTTAGGGCCCAGTTATCTGATTCAGACCCTGAGGAAGTAAAGTAAATTTCACTTGCCTTTACTCCCAAGAGTTCTGCAATTTTTATTCTTGAATTTTCTATTGCTGCCCTAGATCTTTGACCCAGTGAATAGATAGCCGATGGATTACCATAATTTTCTTTTAAATAAGGAAGCATGGCTTCAAAAACACTGTCTGTGATCCTAGTAGTTGCAGCATTATCCATGTAAATCATAAGTGTCTCACATGTCTGCTAGGGTCATGGACTCCATGACACCTTCGATTTTACCTTGAAGTTTAGATAAGATATCTCTTGTTGCACAATCAGCTTGCTTGCCACAAGCAACATTTTTTCCAAGGTCGCAGCAGGAAAGAGAAATATCTCCCTCAAGGGCATTTATAATTTCTCCAATTGCAATGTTTTGTGGGTCTCTTGCTAAGACATAACCTCCTCCTGCACCCCTAATTGATTTGACAAGGTCTGCCTTTCTAAGAAGGGTGAAGAGTTGTTCCAAATAAGATTCTGAAAGATTTTCATCTTTTGCTATATCCTTTAAGGCTATTGGACCCTTTCCCATATTTTCCTTTAAGTTGTACATGGCCATTAGGCCGTAACGACCCTTTGTAGATAATTTCATCTAATCACCTCTTATAATGGATTAAAAGATCCCTTATCTTCATTGTTTTCTAACATATTTTTTAATGTGTACCAGGATAGGACTGCACACTTTACTCTTGCAGGCAAAGTTGAAATAGATTCAAAGGCAATGGCATCGTCAAGATCTTCCAGCTCATCTGGGTCGTCAATCTCTCCCTTTACCATACCAATAAATTTGTCTGCTCTTTCAATAGCTTCTTCAACTTTTATGCCCTTTACATTGTCACACATAATTGAAGTTGAAGCTTGAGAGATGGCACAGCCGTGACCTGTGTAGGATATATCTTCTATGGTGTCATCTTTAATCTTAACTTCAAGAGTGATTTCATCTCCACAACTTGGATTGTGACCAAGTTCTTTTTTTGTGTAGTCTTCTAACTCTCTCCTGTTGTGTTTGTTCCTGGAGTGTTCCAAGATTAATTCTGTGTAAATATTATCAAGATTCAATTCCTAAAATCCTCCTTACATCTTCAAGATGTTCAACGAAATAATCAATTTCTTCCACTGTGTTATAGATTGCAAAACTTGCCCTACAAGAGAAGTTTGAACCCAAGTACCTGTGAAGAGGTTGAGCACAATGATGACCTGATCTTATGGCAATTCCATAAGTGTCAAGGATTGATGCAACATCGTGAGGGTGAGCTTCTTTAAAATTGAAAGAAATTACTGGGGCCCTGTTCTTGTCACTTGTTGTGTAGACTTCAAGATAGTCTAGTTCTTTAAGTTTGCTATAACAGTAGTCAGTTAAAAATCTTTCGTAGTCGTCAATTCTTTCCATACCGTATTTATTTATAAAGTCAATGGCTGCTGCAAGGTTTACTGCCCCTTCAACATTGGCAGTTCCTGCTTCAAACCTTTGTGGTGCATCTAAGAAAGTTGTGTGATCTTCGTAGACATATTCAATCATGTCGCCACCAGTAAGGAAGACGTCCATCTTGTTTAAGAGTTCTTCTTTACCATAAAGTACACCAATTCCCAAGGCAGAGTACATCTTGTGACCAGAGAAGGCCATGAAGTCGACATCAAGTTCACTTACATTTACCTTCCTGTGAGGAACTAGTTGTGCTCCATCAAGAATGATTTTTGCATCAGAATTTTCTCTTGTATACTTTACAATTTTTTCTATATCAGGATTTGTTCCAACAACATTAGATGCTCCTGTGATTGAAACAATCTTTGTGTTCTTGGTAACTTTTTCTTCGATTTCAGAAAATGGAATTTGCATATCATCGTCAACATATAAAAATTTTAACTTTGCTCCGGTTTTCTTGCAAACTTCTTGCCAAGGCACAAGGTTGGAGTGGTGTTCCATAATTGAAATTACAATTTCATCGCCCTCTTTTAAGTTGTTTAGTCCATAAGAGTAAGCGAAAAGGTTTAAGGCTTCAGTTGCATTTCTAAGAAATACAACTTCTGATGCCTTCCTTGCTCCAATAAAGTCTGCTATCTTTTGTCTTGCATCTTCGTAAACTTCTGTTGACTTCATTGCAAGATAGTGGGCTCCCCTGTGAGGATTTCCATTTTCACTTTCGTAAAAGTTTTTTATATTGTCGATAACTTCTCTTGGCTTTTGTGTTGTGGCACCATTGTCAAGATAAACTATTGGCTTTCCATTGGGTTTTAAATTTAAAAAGGGAAACTCTTTTCTAATTTCTTCTATTTCGTTTTTAGTGAACATTTAATTTCCTCTCTTTATAATTTCTCTAACTGCTTTCCAAACTTCATCCTTTAACTTTTCATCTTCTAGGGCATCAATAGCTCCAGAGAACTTGGACTCAACTATTAGAGCTTCTGCTTCTTCATAGCTTATACCCCTAGACATTAGATAAAAAATTTGATTGCCATCAAGCTTACCAGAACTAGATGCGTGGTTACCAACAACATCATCTTCATGAGCAAGCATTAGGGGAACTGAGATTGAGTGAACTGTATCATCAAGTAGGATTGAGTATTCTTCTTCAGAACCCACTGCACCCTTAGCACCTTCTATAAATTGAAGGTTTGACTTAAAGTTCTTTGATGACCTACCCTTTAGGGCTCCATTAACTAAGATGTCTGACTCAGTCTTCTTGCCCCTGTGAATCATGTCATAGTTCATGTTGATGTACTCATCCTTTTGACCAAAGTAAATTGAATTTACATTGCCTTCAGAGTATTCTCCAATTAATTCACACTTGTAGTTTGTGTAAAGTCTAGCTGATCCAAGTTCATATTGGTGGACGCTGACCCTTGCATGGTCTTCTGTATAAACTCCAATAGATTCAAGAACTAGGGACTTGTCATCATCTCTTGCTATTACAAAAACTTCAACTTCAGAGTTTTCTCTTGCAAGGACTTTGATAACAGTATTCCTAAATTTTTCACTGCTGCCACAAGATGTGTAATCAAGGACAAGCTTTAATTTTGAATCTTTTTCTGCAACTATGTGATGAAGGTCAAAGAGTTCTGAATATTCATCGTCAAGTTCAAACAACTTGAAGGCTTCTTCTGTCTTTCCTTCTTCACTTGTGTAGGACTTGTAATAGTTTAGGTATTTCCTATTTAAATCTAAGACGTCATTTGATATGCCGTACTTAATATTTTCAAACTCAGAAATTTCTCCTGGATTATCTTCTCCTACTTCTCTATATGATTTCCCTTTAATTTGGGGAATTTCTATTTCTGCTTCATTTACCCTTAAGAAGTCAAAAGTCTTAAAGGCAATTTCATTTCCTATTAATTTATTCATCTTTCACCTACCCAATTGCTCCAACAAGTTCAAGATTAATTAAGTTATTCATCTCAACTGCGTATTCCATAGGAAGTTCCTTAGCTATTGGCTCAGCAAAACCTCTTACTACCATTTCCTTGGCCTCTTGTTCAGAGATACCTCTGGACATTAGGTAGAAGATAACTGAGTCGCTAATCCTTCCGATTTTTGCTTCGTGTCCAATATCAATATTATTGTTTTCAATTTTAATTGTAGGAATAGTGTCTGATCTTGACTTATTATCAAGCATCAAGGACTCACAAGATGTTGCGTTCTTTGCACCAACAGCATTTTCTTTTATTTCAACAAGTCCCCTGTAAATTGCAATCCCACCAGATTTTGAAATTGATTTTGTGTTTATAGTTGAAGTAGTGTGTGGTGCTGCGTGAACAACTTGTGCTCCTGTGTCAAGATTTTGTCCTTCACCTGCAAAGGAGATACCAGTGAATTCACTAGATGCATTTTCTCCCACAAGGATTGACGCTGGGTAAAGCATGGAAACTTTTGAACCAAAGGATCCTGAAACCCATTCGATCTTTCCATCTTTTTCTACGATTGCCCTCTTAGTGTTGAGGTTGTACATATTTCTTGACCAGTTTTCTATTGTTGAATACCTAAGAGTTGCTCCTTCGCCAACAAAAAGTTCAACTGCACCTGCGTGTAGATTTATAACATTGTACTTTGGAGCAGAACAACCTTCTATAAAGTGGCAGTAGGCTCCATCTTCTATAATAATTAGTGTGTGTTCAAATTGTCCTGCACCTGGAGCATTAAGTCTAAAGTAAGATTGTAGAGGAATATCTACATTTACTCCCTTTGGCACATATACAAAGGATCCACCAGACCATACAGCATAGTGAAGAGCTGCGTACTTGTGAAGGTTGGGTGTGATACACTTGCTAAAATATTTTTTTACGATTTCAGGATACTCTTTAAGTCCTGTTTCAAAGTCTGTATAAATTACACCTTGGTCTGAAAGATATTTTTGGATGGAGTGGTAAACAACTTCAGAGTCGTATTGAGCTCCAACACCAGAAAGCATAGATTCCTTTTCTGCTTCAGGAATTCCAAGCTTGTCAAAGGTATCTCTTATTTCATCAGGAACATTTTTCCAGTCGTCAGACATATCTGCATCTGGCCTTATATAAGTTGTGATTTTGTCCATGTCAACTTCAGAAAGGTCTGGACCCCATTTTGGATTTTCTTTTTCGTTAAAAATCTTAAGAGCCTTAAGTCTACTTTCAAGCATCCATTCTGGTTCGTCTTTTTCAGCAGAAATTTGTCTTACAATTTCTTCTGTAAGCCCCTTCTCGGTCTTTGACCTAAAAGTGAATTTATTTTTAATGTCATAGACCCCACGGTCCATGTCTTCTACATAAGTTTTTTCTACCTTCTTAACCAAATTATTTCACCTCTTCTCTTATCCAGTTAAATCCTTCTTTTTCGATTTTATCTATTAGAGAAGCGTCTCCTTCTTTTACAATTTCACCATCTAAAACAACGTGAACAAAGTCAGGTTTTATGTTGTCGATTAACTCCTTGTGGTGAGTGATAATTAAAACTGCATTGTCCTCGTTTAAATATTTTTCAATACCACTTGATACAATTCTTGTTGCATCAACGTCAAGACCTGAGTCTGTTTCATCAAGAATTGCAAGCTTAGGCTTTAACATTAACATTTGAAGAATTTCATTTTTCTTCTTTTCTCCACCAGAGAAGCCTACGTTTAAATATCTCTCTGCGTAAGAAGAATCCATTTTTAATTCTTCCATTTCCTTCTTAATTTCTTTTTTAAATTTTAAAATTGAAATTGTCTTGTCTTCCTTTAAAGACTTTGCAGTCCTAATAAAGTTTTCTACAGAAATTCCAGGAACTTCTTCTGGAGTTTGGAAGGACATAAATAGTCCCTTGTTTGCTCTCTTATCTGTAGTAAGATCTGTTATGTCTTCACCATCTAAGAAGATCTTTCCGCTTGTTACATTGTAAACAGGATTGTCCATGATTACATTGGCAAGAGTAGATTTACCAGAACCATTTGGTCCCATGATTACGTGAACTTCGCCGTAATTAATTTTCAAATTTATATTTTTTAAAATTTGTTTTTCCTCTACGCCTGCGCTTAAATTTTCTATTCTCAATAACTCTGTCATACTTCCTCCATTTATTAAAAATAATTCATACAAAATTACTATGTTTTTTTCTATTAACTATAATAACACAAGTTTTTTAATTAGCAAGTAATTATTGCAAATAAAAAAACTAGGCTTAACCTAGTTTTATGAAAGCATAAATGCCGACTCTATGTGATTGATTTCCTTCTCATTAAAATAAACTTCGATTATGTCAAAGCGAACCATAATATCAAAAAGCCCCTTTGCCATAATGTAAGCTGTTGCTGTTTGAATAATATTTTGCATCTTGTATTCTGTGACAGCTTCGTAAGCATCTCCATACTTTCTCGAGTTACGTGACTTCACTTCTACAAAGACAAGTTCATCCTTGTCACGTGCAATAATATCTATTTCTGTTCCAAGGGCACGATAATTTCTATCTAATATAATATAGCCCTTGTCCTCTAAAAATTTTGTGGCAATATCTTCCCCACGATTTCCGAAAAATATATTATGTCCTACCATGATTTTATATTCTTTAAAAAAGTTTTTCTGTGCATGTCACTTGGACCGTAAGCTTTAAGAGCTTCTCTGTGATATTTTGTTGCGTAGCCCTTGTGCTTTTCAAGTCCATATTGGGGATATTCTTCTGCCCACTTCTTGCATAAATTGTCCCTGTAGACTTTTGCTACAATAGATGCACAGGCAATGGAGTAACAAGACTCGTCACCCTTAACTATTGCCTTTTGAAAAATTCCAGTTTCAATAGTTTCTGCATCAATAAGGACACAGTCAGCTTCAATTTTATTATTTTCACTGTCTCTTAAATTTTCAAGAGCGTTGATCATGGAGATGTGGGTTGCCATCCTAATATTTACCTTGTCAATTATATCAGCATTTGCCCTGCCAATACCAACTGCAATTGCAGATTCTAAAATTTTTAAGTAGAGGGCCTCCCTCTTCTTGGGAGATAATTTTTTGGAGTCATTTACTCCCTCAATGTATTTTCCCCTTGGCATAATTACTGCGCAGGAAACTACGTCGCCAAAGAGACATCCCCTGCCAACTTCATCTATGCCGCAAATATTTTTGTAGCCCTTTTCATAATACTCTTCTTCAAAATTATAAAAACTCATCAGGAACCTCCAATGTAATCCTGCCAAGGATTCCCTTCCTAAATTCATCTAGGATAATGCCAGAGACTTTCTCATAGTCGATGTAGCCACCACGCATTAGGGCTCCCCTCTTACTTCCAATTTCATCCATGATTTCAATTCCAGTCATGTCATGGATATCTTGAAGCTTATATCTTTCTTCTAAAGAAGAAGGAGCAATTTCCTTTAACTTTTCAATTAGTCTCAAGGCAAGAGTCTCCCTGTCCATGATTTCATCTTTTATGGCACCAGTGAAGGCAAGGTTAAGTCCAACCTTATCTTGGAACTTTGGCCAAAGAACTCCTGGCGTGTCAAGAAGGTGGAGCTTGGGATGAATTTTTATCCACTGGTTGACCTTGGTAACTCCTGGCCTGTTTCCAGTCTTGGCTGACCTTGTGCCTGATATTGAATTGATAAAAGTTGACTTGCCTGAGTTGGGAATACCAACAATCATAGCACGAAGAGGTCCCTTGTTAAGACCCTTGTCTTCAAATTTTTTTATTTCTTCTGCCATGAGTTCCTCTGACTTATTTACAACAAGACCAACATTGGGTTTCATTGCATTGTAGGAGATGGCAAAGTTGTTCTCGTCAGTTAGTCTGTCCATCCAAAGGTCGTTTAACTTAGGATCAGAAAGGTCTGACTTGTTAAAAATAAGAAGTCTCTTTTTGTTTTTTAAGAGGTCATCAAAGAGAGGATTTCTACTTGAGAAGGGGATTCTGGAATCTATAATTTCTATTACAAAGTCAACGAGCTTTAACTTCTTCTCAATATCCTCTATGGTCTTCTTCATGTGACCAGGGTACCAGTTTATATTCATTTAATCACCAAACAAAACCTTATCTAAAATTTTTATTGCGCCATCATGATTGTTGTCATAGTCAGAAACCACATCGGCAACTTCCTTTAAGACATCAACAGCATTTATCATGGCAAAGCCAAGTCCAACATTTTCTACAAGCATCTTGTCGTTGGAGTCGTCGCCAATAGCTGCAACTTCTTCTAGTTTTATATTTCTATTTTCTGCATACTTCTTTACGCCGAAAAACTTGTCCCCATTCTTTTGAAGGATTTCCAGCATCCACTTTGGATGTCTCTTTATCTTCATAAGATGGAAGTTGAACTTGTCATCTCCAATTCCATCTTTTATATTCCTTCTAAGTTCAACTAAGTCGTCGTGACTTCCTGCAAAGACAATTGAAAGAGGATGACCTTCAAAGTCATCAAAGTTATCAAGCCCAAGATTTCTTCCCCTAAAGGCATCCACATAAGTCCCTTCAAGAGAATCAAAATTCTTTTTCTTGAATAGGAGGTCAATCCCATCTTCCCTCTCAACATGAATTGTGGAATAGACCTTGTCATTCTTGTCAAAGGACATAATTAAATCTACATCTTCCTTTGACATGGGATTTACAAATTCAAGTTTTCCAGTTTTATTATTCTTAATAATATTTCCATTGTTGCAAATCAAATCTATCTCAAGATCTTCGCCCACAAACCTGTGAGCAGTGTAGAATTCTCTTCCAGTTGCAACAACAGGAATAATATTATTAGCTTTTAATTTTTCCACAAAGGGCCTAAAGGATTCTGTCATCACCTTATCGCTTGTTAAGAGAGTTTCATCTAGGTCCATTGAAAGCATTTTAATCATAAATCACCTTTTTTCTTCAGCTTAATTATACGTTAAACTTAAAGACAATTACGTCGCCATCTTCAACGACATAGTCCTTTCCTTCACTTCTAATAAGTCCCTTGTCCCTAGCATTTGCCATAGAGCCAGAGTCAACAAGGTCTTTGTAAGAAATTGTGTCTGCCTTAATAAATCCTCTTTCCATATCTGTGTGGATTTTTCCTGCAGCAACTGGTGCCTTGGAACCCTTTTTAACAGTCCAAGCCCTAGTTTCCATTTCTCCAGTTGTGATAAAGGAAATTAGTCCAAGGAGTTTGTAGCTTGACTTAATTAACTTATCAAGACCTGAGGAGTCAAGACCAAGCTCTTCTAAGAATAATTCCTTTTCATCTTCATCAAGGGCAGCTATTTCTGATTCAATTTCAGCAGAGATAACTACAACTTCATCGCCAGTTTTTTCTGCGTATTCTCTTACTTCCTTTACATACTTATTGTCATCCTTAGTTAGTTCGCCTTCTGCAACGTTACAAACATAAATAACAGGTTTTGCACTTAGAAGTGAGTAGTTCTTGATAATTTTCTTTTCTTCCTCGTCAAGTTCAACTTCTCTTGCAGACCTTCCCTCTTCAAGGGCAGTCTTAATTTTTTCTAAAAGGTCTCTTTCTTTTGCAAGATTTTTTTCAGCTCTTGCTTTTTTTGCAACCTTTCCATACCTATTTTCAACTTGCTCAAGGTCAGAGAAAATTAATTCTAGATTTATATTTTCAATGTCACGCAAAGGATCAACTGATCCATCAACGTGAATAATGTTCTCGTCGTCAAAACACCTTACAACGTGGACAATGGCATCAACCTCACGGATATTTGATAAAAATTGGTTGCCAAGTCCTTCTCCCTTGCTGGCTCCCTTAACAAGTCCAGCAATGTCATAAAATTCTATATTAGTGTAGATAATTCTTTGTGAGTTATTTAGCTTTGAAAGAACTTCTAGTCTTTCATCAGGCACATTTACAACCCCAACATTTGGCTCAATTGTTGCAAAGGGATAATTCGCAGCTTCTGCTCCAGCACTTGTTAGGGCATTAAATAAAGTAGACTTACCAACGTTAGGTAGTCCCACGATTCCAAGTTTCATTTAAAAACCTCCATTCAAAGTAAAATTATATCACAAGCCACTTTTTAAGTCATTTTATTTTAATTAGTCTTAGTCCTCAACTTGTAAAATTTTTATAAATTCATAAGTTTTTGTAAAGTTGTAAATTTTTATTAAGTCACAAATTTCTACTAAGCCATAGTTTTCTATGAAGTCATAACTTTCTATAAAGTTATAAATTTTTACTAGCTTGTGAATATACAATAAGTTATAAAAAATAAAAATTTGAAATGATTTTGCTTCAATCTTTTCTATTATTTAGCTAAGATGGGCTTACTAATCTTTTATTTAAATATTTTTTATTGTATAATGAGTTTATTAATTATTAAAGAGGTGAATAGTATGAGTGCCATCGTCATAAATGACCTGACAAAGGGCAAGGGTAAAGATAAAGTTTTACAAAAATTAAATCTTGAAATCCTTGAAGGAGAATTCTTCTCCCTACTTGGAACTGAAAAATCTGGAAAGACTACTCTTGCAAGAATTATAATGGGATTTTTAAAACCTAATAGCGGATCTATTAAGGTTTATGATATGGATTCATTTAAAGAATCAAAAGAAATAAAAGAAAGCGTGTCTCTTGTGCCAGAAGATATGATCTTCGATTCAAAGATCAAGTCCTTCGCACTATTAAAAAAGACACTTAATGCTCACAACCTATCCAACACAGAAGACATTGACATCCTCTGTGATTATTTTGAATTTAATTCAAACTTAAGGGTTTGTGACTTGAGAGACAGGGAGAGAAAGCTCTTAGCTATTATTAACGCCCTAATTATTAAGCCAAGACTTTTAATCTTAGACAATCCTTCTAAGTTTTTAGATGACAAGGACATTGACAGACTCTTCTCTCATGTGAAGAAATTAAATGAGCAAGAAAACCTAACAGTTTTACTCCTATCTGAGTCACTAAGAGAGGCAAAAAAATATTCTGCTCGTATTGCCTACCTATCTGATGGTAAGGTTCAAGACATTGAGTATAACAATGTAAAGGCAGCTGGAGATAAGGTCCTAAAAATTGATTCCTACAGGGGCAATTTAAATTACTTTACTTCCATTGGAGCAAGAATTATCAAGGATGAAGAAGATGAAACTATCCTTTACTTCGATGGTCCTCTTCCAGAACTTTCAAAAGTTATCTATGAAGAAGGTTTAGAAAATTATATCCTTGAAGATGCTGAGCTAAGCGACAAGGTTGAAGCTTACTACAAGGGAGAAAATGCAAAACTTCCAAGAAGAAAGCCTGAAGCTCCAGTGGAATCTAAGGACATCAAGCTAAAAGAAACTTCAACTATAGAAGCAGATACTATTAATGGAGTAAGTGAGGCTACTGTTAAGCTAGACCAAGCCGACAACAACTTCAATAGTGTTGAAGGCATAAGCGAAGATGAAATGGAAAAAGATACAGTCCACAACACAAAGACAAACCTCTTCGTTGACGAAGACTATTCTGAAAAAGTTCTTGGAGAAAATCCAAAGACTCCTCAAGGAGAAGTTCTTGATCCTCCAAAGGAAGAAAAAACTTCTGGCGACACAATAGTATTTGATACCTCTAATGAAGGCATCTTCAATGCTAGTGAAGAAACAAAGCTAAAGGAGGACAAAGATGATATTTAATATGGAATTTAAATCAAACTTTGCAAAGATGATCTCTTGGGCCATTGTCCTAATAATTTTACTGGGACTTATGCTTGCCTTTTATCCTTTCCTTGCAGAGTCACAAATGAATTCGCTCTTTAATTCAGTTTTAGAAAGTTTTAACGAGCCGACAAAAAATATCTTGGGCTTTTATGAAGGCATGGATATAGTAAACATTGGCGACTATCTTGCCCTAGTTTACCACTATCTTGGAATATTAATTTTTGTATTTGCAATGCAACTTGGAGCTAACTCCCTTGCGAAGGAACAATCTTCAGGTAACATTGAATATATTTATTCAAACCCAATTTCTAAATCAGAAATTGTAACTGGAAAGTTCACAGCAAATATTTTAATTTATATTTTATTTTTAATTATTATGGCACTTGCAAGTTTTGGACTTGTGCTTGGAGTTTCTTCTCTTGGAAGCGGCACTCCACAAGTGACAAGCTTTGAAATTATTGAAGGACTTGTAAAAGTTTTCGTTGGACTACTTGGCTCTGGTCTTGTCTTTATGTCCATTGGATTCTTCTTCTCTTCAATGTCTAAGTCAGCCCTACATCAAGATGCAGTATCTGCACTTTTTGTATTCCTTCTTGTACTACTTACAATTGTGGGAAAAGTTATTGGCGACGTCTTTGGAATGGTAGTTACTTACTTCCCTAACGAAGCCTTTAGACCTTATAGTTTTGTCAGCGCAAACCTAAACTTATTTGGCCTAATAGCAAATGCAGTGATATTTATCTTGATGATAGTATTGACTTACACAATCTATTCAAATAAAGAACTTAAATATTAATTTTTAAAAACTATCTTGGCACACCAGGATAGTTTTTTTGCGCTCTAAATTATTTTTCATAAATTTTAATTTTATAAATTTGTCAGAATTATTATCTCTATCACGAATATATAAGTGAAGGAGGAAATATGGATAATAAAGACTTGATAGAAAGGCTAAAAAAGAAAGATGAAGATGCCCTTTATATATTTATTGAAGAATATGGAAAAATATTAAAAGGTGTTATTTCAAAAACACTTTGGAAATATCCAAACCTTTGGGAAGAAGCTATGAATGATGCTCTCTTAAGTATATGGCAAAATATAGAATACTTTGACCCAAGTAGGTCCACTTTTAAAAATTGGTGTGCCCTTGTTGCGAAATACAGAGCCATAGATATTCTTAGAAAAGAAATTAAATTTGAAAGCCTTAGACTAGATGAAGATTCAAAAACAGTAGATTCAGATTTATATTCAAATCTAGAAATAGAAGAAGTCCTTTCGCTTTTAAATGATGAAGATAAAAAACTTTTTGAAAATATTTTTATCCACGGTCTCTCCTATAAAGAAGCAGCATCAAAACAAAATATTTCCACAGCAAATGCCTACAAAAAAGTTAGCAGAGGAAGAAATTTTTTAAAAAAATGGAGGGAAAGTTTTTATGAAAAATAATATTTATGATGAGTTAAACGACATGAAAATTGAATACGAAGAAATTCCTCTTAATGATTTCGAAAGAGAAAAACTCAAAAAAACTGTGAGATCATTAAAAATAAAAAATAAGAAAAATAAATTTAATAAAAGAATTGTAGCAATAGCAGCATCTCTTATATTGATTTTAGGAATAACAAACCACACGTCTGGTGGTTATGTATTGGCAAAGACAAAAGAAGTAGCAAGTAATTTTAAAATTACTTTATCTAATGCCATGGGATTGTCAAGGGAAGTTGATGAGTACAGCGTAAATTTAAATGAAGCTTTTGAAATAAATGGCAAAAAATATATTCTAGATAAATTTATTATTGAAGATAACAATTTATACACAGTTATTTTAAGCCTAAATGACTCAGAAAAAATGCTCTCTAAAGAGGTTGACTTAACTGAACTTAAAGTTAATGGCAAGAAAAATAAAATTCTTGGCTCCAGTGGCTCTGGATATACTTTACCTGAAGATAAAAAAGTAAATGTCTATACTCTTAAATATGCTTTGGAAGACTCCTTACCAAAAGAAGGCAAAGTTAATTTAGAATTTTCCTTTGATGAATTTTTAGGAGACAAGAAAAAAATTAATCTTTCAACAAATATAGATATGTCTCAAATGAAAATGAATAAAAATCTTATAGCAAAGGACTTTACTATTCCAGATACTAATAACATTGTCATTGAAAGCTTTACTACAAGTCCAGCTTCACAAAAAATTGTACTAAGCTATCCTGACAGCGAAGATGGATATATTTATTCAATAAAAGCAAGAGATTCTAAAGATAAATTTGTTTATTTTGAAACTCGCGAAGCAGAGAAAAATAAATCCAACCTATACTTTTCACCAGTCATTAGCAAAGTTACCGCCGATGAACTTTTAAATGAAATAAAAACACTAAAATGCCAATTATACAGAGTGACAGTTCACAGCTATGACAACAAAGAAATGCCTACTGGGGAACAAGCAATTGGCGACGAATTTACTCTCACTTTAAAATAAAATTTTATATTAATCAAAAAATCCTACTCTTTTTTGAGTAGGACTTTTATATTATTTTTAAGTCTTAATTTTTTATTAACTCATCATTTTTTTAATTCCATTAATGATGCTTACTATTATTTTTTATTTTTATATGTTATTATTTTTTTTGGTGATATTATGAAAGATTTACTTATAGGATTACTCGCAATATATATTATTTATAATGAAACTAGATTAAATAAATTTATAAAAAATATAAATTATAAAGTATCAAGG